>Ga0209812_10000017_pt1 | contig 139360 bp, 119 predicted proteins | sample JI71714BDNA_FD_187502 | JGI IMG/M metagenome (GOLD analysis project Ga0209812, IMG submission 187502) | Wastewater effluent complex algal communities from Wisconsin, to seasonally profile nutrient transformation and Carbon sequestration -... | ecosystem: Engineered > WWTP > Effluent > Algae... | reverse complement strand
CATTCACGTTACCGATATCATCACCGCTTAGGCCAAAACCACCGATACCTTCAACCTTGTGCGAGACATCACCATTTTTGCTCAGGGTAGAACCAACCACACCGATAACACCCAAATGGTTCAAATCTAAGTTATTGACATCAGAAGAAATATCAGTCAAACCCGCTTCAACATAAACTTTGGCGTGGGCATTTGAAGAAAATCCAGCGGTTAAGCCAAGAGCTAAGGTGGCTAATAACAGTGGTTGTTTAAACATAGCGCGCATAAATACTCCTTTAGGCGTGTTCATTATTATTGGTATAACTGTTTAGCATTGCTGTGGCGCTGATGAGCGCTTTTAGGCACAAAACAGCGCGCAATTGTAAGCATTGCGGTAACATTGGCAACCAACTTTGCGCTTCTAAACCTTAACGGCGCGTGAATTTCAGCCTTTGCTGCCATCAAAAACACGCGCCGAATCCGATAAAAATGCATAGGTGGTTTCACGCTTACCGTTTAAGTGTGGATCCATACAATACTTACACTATGCTTATGGCGCATCATTTGGTGGGAGAGCATCCCGTATTTTCTCTGGATGTTCGAAGGATGTGGTTAGACTACAAATGTGCAAGATATTGGAATGACCACCATAGTGAGTTGCTATCTGCCAATGAATTTGCCGCAGTTCGCACCGCTGCCAAGGTAAGGAACCTCGATGAAACCATCGCCAGCCCCAGATAGCAACATAACCAGTACCGCAACCGCCGGCACCGCAACCGCAGGCACCACATCGCAAAAAAAATCGCCGAAAAAAAACGCATCGAATAAAACCACGGCTACCGCCGCCAGTGTTGATGACTACGTGGCAACTCGCGCAACGACCGAGCAACTCGCGGACTGTTACCAATTGATCACGCTTTGTCAGCACCTCACCGCACAATCGCCTGTGATGTGGGGGCCCAGTATGGTCGGTTTTGGCCGCTATCAATACACCTATGACAGCGGCCGTTCTGGCGAGAGTTTTTGTCTTGGCTTTGCGGTTCGTGGCCGCGAATTGGTGATTTATTTGCTTGCCGACGGCCCAGCGCAAGCAGCATTGCTAGCCAAACTTGGTCCGCACAAAATAGGTAAGGCATGTTTGTATATCAAGCGTTTGGCTGACATTGATCTCAACATATTGCAGCTGCTGATGGCAGAATCTTTGGCCGAACTAGCTCGCCGCCATCACGTACTGACCTAGTCACACTTATTCTTTATTATTGCTATTGCGTTAGATTGACAGCAACCAGCACCATGGCACACGAAAAGAGTCATCAACGAATTAAAAGAGTCATCAACGAATTAAAAGAGTCATCAACGAATTAAAAAAGTCATCAACGAATTAAAAAAGTCATCAACGAATTAAAAAAGTCATCAACGATTTATGCCGAAAGTCACTGAATGACCGCACCCGTGCCCGTGTTCAACATCGACCTCAACGAAACCGCCACCATGACAACAGCATTTGTTGTTGGATATGTTGGCATCTCTTACTATAACCCCCGATGTAAAGCTCCACATTGAATGTCCAGCCGCTAACAAACGGCGGCGTAGCATGGCTCATGATCCAAACAACAACGTTTCACTTATATGAACAGTAACTACATGAAACAGGCATTGTGAACACAACACATCAAGGAACCTCCATGAACACACGCTTGATTGTCGCAAATACGGCGGCAAGGATTCGACTCGCGCCAACAGACTCACGCCATGTTGATCATACATCAGCTCCCAAAACCCAGCGCCTACTGCGGGTAGGACACCTGTGGCGCCACGGGGTATGTGCCAGTCTCGTTGGGATGCTGCTGCTTGCCAGTGGGACTTTATCGGCGGCGACAACGCTGCAAAGTACCGAGCTGTCACCAGGGCTGTATATGATCAGTGGCAACGGTGGCAATGTGGCGTTTTATGCCAATGGTGCGCAAAGTTTATTGATCGATGCGCAGTTTGCCGCCACAGCGCCACAGCTGCAGACGGAGCTCAACCGGTTAGCGAACAGTCATAAAATTGGCACTTTGGTCAATACGCATTTTCATAAAGATCATGTCGATGGTAATGCCATCATGGGGCAAGGTGCGACTATTATTGCCCACCCCAATACCAGTAAGCGTTTGCGCGCTGACGACAAATTTAACCGTGCTGGACTACCAACCAAAACAGTGGCGAGCCGTGAAACACTCACCTTTGGTCAACTCGCCGTAGAGCTGCAAGCCATGCCCGCCAGCCACACCGACACCGATGTGGTTGTCCGCTTTAACCAGGTGAATGTGGTACACATGGGCGATCTGTTTTTTGCCGATCGTTTCCCATTTATTGATCTCAACAGTGGCGGTTCGGTGGCCGGTTACATCGCCAATGTGAAACAAGTGCTGGCCAGCATTGATGAAAAGACCAAAATCATTCCCGGCCACGGCCCCTTGATGGATAAAGCGGGCTTAACTCGGTTTTTGCAAATGCTGGAGCAAACGCACGCTGAGGTGCAGCAAATGCAAGCCCAAGGCATGAACGTGGACGCCGCAGTGGCCAAAGGGTTAAGTAGCCAATGGCAATCCTGGAGCTGGAATTTTATTAACGAAGAGCGCTGGATCCGGACGCTGTACGGGCAAAATGCCAAGTAAAAGTATGGTGTAGGTGGGGTGCCAGCGAGTGGCGTTGTGCCATGAGCAGTATTTTGCCTTGTCGCCGGCAAGGCAAATGTTCGAAACTGGTACCACGCTGACCTTTCACATTCATCCACAATTCAGCCAGCCTTGGCTAGGCTATGCCAAAGGATGCAATCCGCGCAGGCGTTAGCTACCGCGCAGGAGTTAGCTACGTTCACACGAGGAATCTATGTTGTTATTACCCAAGGATAGCGCGACAACGGTCGCTGCAACCCGCCAACATTCACGCAAAGCCCTATTCGGTTTAACGACATGGACGCTACTGATTGTCAGCCTGGCCGGTTGCGAACCCAAGCCCGACAGCGCATCAGCGCAATCCCATGCGGCGTCAGCCACACACAGCGCTGGCTCACACCTTGCGCATCATACCGCTGATAACGCCGCTAATGACGCCAATAACAACATCGATCATCATAGGGCACATGCCGTCATCGCCGATGCGATGAGCTTTAGCATCAGCCAGCCGCTGAGTGCTGAGAATCGGCTCCTGCAGCAACAGCGCTTGAAGCTCATTCAGCAAAGCATTGCGATCCATCTGCAAAAACAGCAAGTGGGCTTAGCCACTAGCGTCGATGCACTGCAACTCTATGAACTACGCTGTCAGCTAGAAATCAGCCTTGCCGACACACAGCATCAACGCTTGGCGAGTATTCAGCAACTTCTGCTACATATCCAAGAGGCCTATCAGGTACAACAATCGCAATTCGCGGTTGGATTAGTCGATCAAGCGGTATTGAATCACACTGAGCAGCGCCGCTTGGCCTGGCAAATGCTGGCCAATCATTACGCGAGCCTCGCGTCGGAGACGGCAATTCGCTAAACATCACAACCAGCCGCGTTGCATCGCGATCCGCGCCGCCTCGATACGATTGGCGGCGGCTAACTTGGCCATGGCTTCAGATAAATAATTTCGAACTGTCCCTTCGCTAATATACAAACTATGGGCGATGTCACTGGTGGTTTTACCTTCGGCCGCTAAGCGCAAGGCGCGCCGCTCTTTGTCATTCAGAGGGTTTTCTTGCCCAAGCCCCAGCATCGCCAGCTCCGGCGCTATCACCTTGCCGCCCGCCATTATTTTTTCAATCGCGGCCATCAGCTCAGTGGCGGGCGCATCTTTAAGTAAAAAACCATCCACACCTGCCGTTAAGGCACGCTTGATGTAACCTGCCCGAGAAAAAGTAGTCAAAATCAACACTTTCGGGGATTTTTTCACACCTGATGTCGGCAGCTTTAACCATTCTACGAGCTCTAGTCCGGTCAGGTGGGGCATTTCAATATCGGTCAGTAACAAATCAAACGCATGCTGCTGCAATTGCTTTTTTGCCGCAGCACCATCCTCGACCTCCACCACCTGATGCGACCCCAGCAAGCGTAATAAACTGGCGATCGAGCTGCGTAGCATGGCCTGATCTTCGGCTAACAGTATATGCATCGTTAGACGTCCTTTGTGTCTTGGCTGTTGCAACCTGCTTCGTTCACCGTGGTGTCGACGCAAAACAGCACTCATCTGCACGAAATTATGTGGTTCACATGGTTTACATGGTTCACAAACTCACGATACCCATCGAGGTATCGCGGCAGTGTTATGTCATGCTGCACCACGTTAAAATAAATCGGGTTGGCGCCAGCTGCCAGGTAAATTGGCCACCCACCAACTGCATCCGCTGCGCAATCCCCTGCAAGCCATGCCCAGGCGTTAAACTATCGAGCTCTCCGTCATCGATAAACTCCAGTCGCCACTGCGACGGTGCGCCGGAAAAGCGGATCTGGCAACGGGTGCCTTGGCTATGTTTCAGCAAATTGGTACAAAGTTCGGTGATGATTAAATCCATACCGGCAGGGCTGACTTGTTGTAATAACGACAAATCAGCCTCTACCTCACACTGCCAACCGTGGCTGCGCAGCTGCGCTAATAAAGCCGGTACACACACTTCTAAACTTTGCTGCTGATACCCACTGACCGTCTGGCGAACTTGCTGCAAGCTTTGCCGTGCAATTTGCTGTAGTTGTTGCAGATGGACAAGGGCCGCGTCGGTCTGCTGTTGCTGTAACAACAGTTCCGTCAGTTCGGCTTTGAGGGCTATGCTGGCCAAGCTGTGGCCCAGCAAATCATGCAAATCACGGCCAATCCGCTCGCGCTCTAACGTCCGAGCCAAGGCTTGTAGCTCTTGCTTGCTTTGACTGGTTTGCCAATGATGCTGCACGCGCATTCGTTCCACATGCCCAAGCAGCCCCACCCCTAATGCCACAATAAAACCATAACCTTGTAACCAACCGCTGGGGTAGAAGTACCATAAAACACTTGATTGGATCGCCAATAGTGCAGCTAACCCCAGCAGCAGGCGCGGGCCTTGTAGCCATAATCCAATAAAAAACGCACTATACGAAAATAAGGTTAAGGCACCACTGTTGAGTGGCGCACTGGCCAGCGCTATGGCAAATAACAGGCTCCACCATCGCCATTGTGGCGTCGGGAAACTGCGATGAATCACCAACCACACCGCGATAAACATCAGCAAAATAAAGATGTTAATTAGCCATTGCCAGGTCGTAGTCGGCTGTAATAACAGGGGTAATAAATAAAAGCCTAAAAAAATGAAATAGCCGAAACGTTTATATACCGGTTGCGCGGTGTAAAAGGCGGCATACCCCGGTTGATCGCTTGAGGCTGCACTGCTAAATACCGACGTCGATACAGGCACCTTCGCCACACAGCGCTCTGCTACATCTGCTCCGCTATGTGGTGTCTGACGTTCACGCTGACCAGATGACGCTGTCATCGCTGACGTCTGTCGTATTGCCATTATCCATTCCTTGTTCATCGATAAATGACCATGCTGCTTGTGGCATAAACGCCATACTTATGAACAGCTGCGATATCGCATGCTCACCGCGGGGTTAGCCGCTACGTCACACAGCGCGGTGCTGCACAAAGTACAGCACCGACGTATAGCTCACGCCATCAACCATTAACGACGCGCGAGTAACTGTTGTGGCCACTGATAGGATGGCGCTTGTTGCAACGCCAATGCCCAATCGGCTTTAGCTCCCGCCACATCACCTACGGATTTTTTCATTAAACCGCGCCACACATAAGCCTCAGCTTGCCCCCAACAATACTGCTGGCAAGGTTGATTAAATGCAGTCAGAGCGGCCTCAACATCTCGCCGTGCAATTTGCACATCGCCACCAAACATCGATGGCGTTTGATACGACAAGATCGCACTTACCAACAATACTCGCGGATTATTCGGTGCTAGTTGCTTGGCGCTATTGATCGCTTTATCAGATCGCATGCCGTAATACGCACCTTTGATCGGCGCGAACCCTGCTTGCATGCCACGCACCGCGGCTAATAGTGCGTAAATTTCTGCCCGCTCATTGTTGCCCAGAGCGTTACTTTCCAGCGCCGCCTCCAACCGTGTCACCGCGTGTGACAACGCATCTTTAAGCTGCGCTTCGTTTTCTTGCACTGATGCGGTGATCGCCAGCCGATAATGTGCAAAGGCAGCATCATAATCACTGGTGGCTTGTGCAACATGTTGTTGTAATGCAGGCACATCCATGCGCTGAGAGGCAATATCGATCTGTTCAACCAATGGCACTTGTGCTTGTACTGCCGGTACCAGCATGGTGGCGAACACCATGCTAGCGCCCAAACACAGGCTCACGAAAGGTTGGCGCGCGGCGTTAAAACGAGACGTCGTATTGCCCGTTGAGTATGTGAATTTTAAGGTTTTCATCATTTGCTGCTCCATCAGAACGCCACCATGGCGTTGTTGGATAGAGTATCTACTGCCACCGAGATTTGCGTCAGTGCAGTCTATCAGCAATCACGGGTGACATTTGTCACCTCTTTTAGCCTTGCGTCAATTGCAATACCCGCGCATATAACGCCTGAGCCACCTCGCATGGCACTGCCGGTAATGTCACATGGCCATTGGCGGTCTCTAGGGTCACGGCCGTCATTTGATGGGTTTTAAAATAACGCGTTTGTTGCATACTGACTTGCTGCACTTGCCCGAGTGGAAGCCATGTCCATTGCCGCGTGATCCCGCCCTGCCAGACATACAAATCATCACCTCGCCAATAATAACCCTGCCAGCAATAACGCAGCGCTACACGAAGCGCGAGATAACTCCACACCGCCAAGACCAAGGCCGGCAACCACGGCTGTACGATACGCCACTGTGATGCTGCCCCTGCAGAAGCGGCGATCTCAGGGCTTGGGGGCATCATGCCAATTCCTATCCCTATACTGACCAAACTCAGCATCCCTACCACACTCCATTGCCAGCGGCGTAAACGTAACCAAGCCGCTTCAAAAGGCTGCCATGGCACACGCAGTAAGCTGGCCATATCCAGCGGTTGCAGCTGGCTTGCCAACTGTGAGGCCAAGCTATTGGATAGTCCCACTAAATGCGCATTGGCACTGGCCTCGTGCTGCTGTTGGCTAAAACCATGCCATACCAACATCCACTGCCTAAGGATGCGGGCAACCAGCGGTTGCCGCAGTATCATCAATTGCACACGTTGCCGCGGTAAACGCACTTGTTTACGCAACACAGTACCTTGTGTGACGCTGATATAATCATGATCGATGTGAGTTTGCTGCGGATAGACCCATATCAATGTAATGATTGCCATAATGGCGAATAAAAGGAGAGAGCCAAACAGCACCACCAATGGCCACTGCAACCCATCTGGCAGCAATGAAGGCCACAGCCGATGACCGCTGACATAAGGCTGCCAATACGACCAATGCAGCATGGAATCATCCAACCAAGAGCCGGAATAAAACATACTGTATAGCGCATACCACGCGGCAAACAAAGGCGCCCATAAGTGCCCCGCATATAAAACCGCCAGCGATAATCGGAAAAACGATTGCGTCTGCTCCGCCGCACTGGCACCTTGTTGCTGCTGGAATAACGTCATTTGTTGCACGCTTAACCCATATAACAACAACTCAGGTTCATGACTGCCGGCACTATCTAACCGTAGATTAAATAAGGATAAGTAGCGAAAATACAGCGGTTGTTGCCATTGAATTTCTTGCAAACGCGCAAAGCCAAGTTGCACCTGTTGTCGCTGCCAGAGTCCCTGCCGACACACTATCCCCTCCACCGTGACACAAAACTCTGTGCGATACCACTGCGCTACCGCACTGATGACAACGATGACAGCGCCAAGCCCCAGCACTAACCACAGCGGAATAGGTAGTGTTTGGCTATATGCCAAATAACTACCGCCCAATACGATACCGATCATTTGCCGCAAGGTGGTCAAAAACAGTGGAAATAGCGCCCACAGCGACGTTCGTTGCCATTGGCTCGCGAGTAATCTAGCGTCAGGATCCGAGCTGACGATGGGGGTGCTTGGATCTGCACCTGGCTCAAATGACGAAGTACTCACGGCTGCGACCTTGTGATGATAGAAGATGCAGCGCGCATGTCAGATAATCCATGGGCATCGCTCGGCAGGGGCTGGTTGGGTGTGGTGGCCGAATCTACAGTGTCAAGGCCTGACAGCGCGGCGTCAGCCGTTTTGTTTAACAGTAAGCCTAGCTGCAAGGTTAATTGTTCTGCCTGCGAACTATCAATATCACGCAGCTCAATTTCGGCATCACGACTACCCGCACTAAATAGTGTGACGCTAGCTAGGCCAAAGCAGCGCTGCAGTGGCCCTTGTTGGCGGGCAACATGCTGTAACCTCGCCATCGGCAATAGCGTGCAGCGCTGCCAAATTAGCCCTTTGCAAAGCATCACGTCACGTTGCCGCACCACATAACGCTGCCGTTTCACTGTCCATGGCAACATTACCAGCCCCAACAACTGTGTGACAAAAATGACGGCAGCTGGCCAAAGCAGCCACGAATGCGGCCAAAACCAAGCACTGCACCCAACGACTATCAATACCCCCAGTAGCCAAAGGCCTTGATATACCGCGCGACAATAAAGTGCAGCAGGTGGCAGATATAACCACTGTGCCGGTAACGGCGCCGTCAGATTCGCCAATGCAATAAACTTTGCATCCAATAAAGCGTTATCCAACGGCGGACTATTCAATGACTCGTTTGCTAATGAGGCCATCGTTGCGGTGGGTTCAGGCGAGTGCGGTGCTGTATTCATAAGGTAAGACCATCCGTGTCTGGTAAGGTCGTCTCCTGCGACCATACATCTGATATCTGCGATAACGCAAAATCAAATGCTGCGATAATAGCCGCCACCTGAGCGGAATTGCACTGCGCAGCATCCGTGTGCAGGCTATCCGGATAGACCTCGGTGGTGGTCACAAAAGGCGCCGCCGTCATACCGCCACAAAGGTTCAGCGCTTTCTTGGCGTAGTTGATGACACCATGTTGCTGTAACTTTTCACCGATGAGACAACCGGCCTCGTCGGCGGGTGCAATCGCCGTGACATTGGCCACCGCCTTAATAATGGCTGCCTGAAACGCTGCGGCTGGTTTTTCAGTATCGCCCACCACATAAAAGCCATCTGGAATATTCCAATTGTGATTTACCACCCCATCCCGCGCGGCCTTGGCGGGGCGAAATTCGCTATTGTCGCTATCGGTGGTTTCGTGCAAATCAATATGCACTAACACCCGCTGCAGATAAGGTGCCAAGAAATCCAATACCGCTTTGGTTTCCGGACAATCGCTGGTGACGTTAAAACTACGATTGGGGTCCACCGCAGCTGGGTTCCAACGGTTAATGGTTTCATAACCCCATGGGCTGATGCATGGAAACATCAGCAGGTTCGCCACAGCATCTTGGCCCACGTAACGATGCGCATGCTGTGCAATAAACGCTAATGCACCCTGTACACCGCTGGTTTCGTAGCCATGCACGCCACCGGTCACCAACAATATCGGTTTGGTATCATCCCAATGCACGGAGCGCACCACATACAACGGATAATCACTGAAACCTAGGTCTTGATACGGCAACTCACCGTACTGTTCCAGCGCCAACACACCACGAAGTTCCGACTGTGCCAACAACGCTTGCAGCGGCGTAATAACCTCATCTCGGTAACTACGTTGCCAGCGCTGCTGGGCAAGCCATTGCTGTTTTTCCGCTATCTGCCAAGGCTGGCCTGGCGTGCCGATCGGATAATACAAAGGGGTGGTCTGTGGCTGTGAAGATGTCATAGGCGATGTACTCAACATATAAAACATTAAAATATGCTTTAAAAAACAATAATGTAACCAATTTTATACGGTCATAAAATTGATGATACATCATCGACAATATCAGCAACGTCGATAAATGCAAAGCCGAATTAATACTCCGCAGACGTTTCAGCGGTCCTAAAGATATGCGATAACCAATCTTCAAATACCATGTGAGACACCATGATTTTTAAACATTTGTAGTGCCCCTCTGGATTTGTTATGTTTTTATCTATTTTGCAACTTGAGTGTGATCATCATCCTGTGCTCCACACTCAATTTGATTTCAGTCAGTTATGTCGCCACCAGAACCTTTACCTAAAACGCATAAGGTGTAATCCGTTGCCGCGCATGACACTAGGCTGCTGAAAGATAAAAATAACTGTGCTTGCATAAGCCAATGATAAATACACGATAAGAATCACAAGGGATTGGGTAATGATGCACTGGCAGGGATCTCAACGGCATAAATTGGGGATGTGGCGAACCATGCGGCAAGCCCCTCTTTCGCATGATCAACCTGGGTATCAAGTCAATTGGACTATGCCCGCGATGCCATTCATACCGGTGGTAGCATGTCTGTGTCTTTGGCTATGTCCGGTGGTGAGCGCGTCATCTCACCCAAACCAACCCATTTCGCCAACGATTATCACGGCACCCACAACGACAGCAAAAACGCCTGAGCCACAACCTATTTTGCCAGCGCCTCCATTGCCCAAGCTGCATATCGTAACGGAGCATTTCCCACCATTTCAGATCAAACACGCAGATTCACTCGACGGCTGGGCCGTGCAACGCGTACTCGCACTGCTGGCGCACGCAGATCTTGCCAGTAACATTGAAGTGCTGCCTTGGCCACGCGCCTATAAAATGGCCACCACAAGGCCGAATACGCTGATTTTTTCACTCTTAAAAACAGAAGAACGACAACCTCAATTCCACTGGATAGCACCACTTTGCCCAATGCATATTGGCTTTTACACTGCAGAATCGCGCGCAGATATCAATGCCACCACGATTGATGCACTCAAACCTTATGTGATTGGTGTCGAACGGGGGCAGGCCAATCAGCACTATTTAGAAAAACATGGCTTTATCGTTGATAAAAATCTGGTGTTAGTGCAGCACAAAGATGTATTACACCAAATGCTGGCGCTAGGTCGTGTTGATGTGGTGTTGTTATCCCAACACTATGTACAACAGTGGCAACAACAACACCCGGACCAACCCGCCCTGAAACCGCTATTTGTCGCCACAGATTTAGCGCAAATGCTTTACATCGCTGCACACCTTGACACCGACCCCGCGGTCATCGCTCGGCTCATGCAAGCATGGCAGTATTTGGCAAAGCGGCCGCAATCACCCTGTCCCATAGAAATGCTTTAACTATGTAAGTGCGATCGATCCACAAACACGCGGATTTCATTTCATCACCGTATCTTGTTGTACCGCGCTCATGCCACTTTTGGCCACCACAACGCAATGCTGCGGGTCATTGCCGGCACAGAAACTGCACAAAATCACAGCGCATTTGTTATTGCATGCGTATTTACCTGAGCGCTTGTTAACATACTTGATGTGTCAAAAAAAATTACACAAAAAACAGCAGATCATAATAATTGTTTAAAATCATGAACTTATAGACGGTTTTAATATCTGCACTGAAATTCCCAATTAAAATAACTGTCAAAAAAAATTACAAACCATATCAAGACAAAAATAAAACGCATAGAAATCAACACTTTAACTAATGGCATTGATATTGCTTAACATATTTACATTAACAACAAAAAAGACAGTGGAACATTAACATGCTAAAAAAACTCGCAATTGCTAGCTTGCTAGCGTTATCTTCAAGCGCCGCTATGGCTGGTGTGATCCGTAACGATGTATCTGATAATGAGTACAAGTGGTTAGCACGTAACTCTGCGTTTGACAGCGTCGGCGCCTTACTGTTCACCACCGCGCAAGGCAACATGATCTGTAGCGGTACTGTGATCAAAAAACATTGGGTGTTAACCGCTGCACATTGTGTGGATGACTCATTGTCCATGACTTTCTACAGCCCACGCTACAATGCCGATCGCACTAGCTTAAGTCATCAAGCCTACCAAGCTGCATCATGGCAGTACCATGAAAGCTGGACTGGCGCTTTGTTTGAAGGTTGGGATATTGGTTTAGTGTACTTCGACACTCCAATTGACTCACCCGTTGCTGAGTTATACACCGACCGTGATGAAGTGGGTAAAGTGATCACCAACGTCGGTTACGGTGCTTCTGGTACCGGTGATACCGGTTCTGCGACTGCAGCAGGTACCCGTCGTGCCGGTCAAAACGTCGTTGATGTTGACTACTCATCTAAAGGTGATTTTGGTCAGCTGTTATGGTCAGATTTTGACCATCAAGATGCAACGGCAGTGAACCGTAACGGTTTAGTCCACAACGACGTTGTGAACCAAGTGTGGGGTGGCAACTTCTCTGAAAACCGTGCGTTAGATTTAGAATATTCTATCGCAGGTGGTGACTCAGGTGGTGGTACCTTTATCGAGAAAGACGGTAAGTGGTTGTTAGCTGCCGTGCACTCACTGGGCTTAAACCTCAATGGTGGCGCACAAGCTGAGTACGGTGATATGTACGCTTCAACGCGTGTTAGCAGCTTCATTGATTGGATCAACGCTAAAACTGTACCAACACCAGCACCATTGGCTCTGTTTGCCGTAGGTTTAGGTCTGTTGTTGGCTAGCCGCCGTCGCGCTTAAGCTCGTCTAGGTTCTTGAATAGATAAAATCCACCGTTCGCGGTGGATTTTTTTTACCCGCGTCACCTGCATGACATTTTTTTACAATTTCTCTGTACCACGGCTGATGTAAATGGGTTAAAAAATAACCAAACAAAACATCGCACAGGGAGAACGTGATGAGATCAGTGCACGAGATGGCGGACAACGCACATAGCACCACAGGACCAACAAACACGCGCCATCGTCGCCAACATCGACGTTGCCACAGTTTATTTATCTCCGTCATCCTTTACAGCCTCAGCGGCTGTGGCGGCAGTTCAAGTTCAGTCGCAACGGCACCTCCCGTGACGGGCAGCGTCGTGAATGACTATATACAGTTTAATCTGCAGCAAAGCACCCCTATCATGACGCTCACCGAAACGTCATCTTGGCAAGATTTAACGCCACTCGGCAATGCTATTGGCAAACGCCGTTTGGTGCAGCTGGGTGAAAGCTCACATGGTTCTGGTTCAACCAACCAGCTAAAAACCAGAATAATTAAATACTTACACCAGCAACATCAGTTTAATGTGATTGCATTTGAAAGCTCAACTTTTGCCTGTGGCCGACAGTTTGAGCAAAACACCGCAATCCTCGCTAACGAATTATTAAGCAGCTGCTTGTTTGGTATTTGGCAAACCCACGAAGTCCTTGAACTGTTTCGATACATAAAACAGACACAACAAACGGATAATCCCTTGCGTTTGGCAGGCTTTGACGTTCAAGTCAGCTCTTTTAGTGAAAACAGTGCCAGCCAAGCAACCTTCTTTCAGCGTGCATTACCCCACATCAATGCAACACTGCGACAGGAGGTGATCCATGCCGCCAACGATGCATACGCCTTGCACCAATTGATGAATCAATGTCTAGATAACGATAATAGCGCTTGCCAGCAAATCAAAAACCGCCATGCCGCCCATAAAGCTGAGCTGCAACGTCTACAAAACGCAATTGCCGGCCAAACAACCTATTTAGGTGTGCTTGCGGAGTTAACTTTACTGTCCTACGAGCATGCCATCGATATGCGTTTATCCATCGCAGAACGCACAGGACGGATCTTCCATCCTCGTGATCTGGGCATGGCGACAATGGCAACCGCCTTAGCCGAACGCTTATTCCCGCAAGATCGAATTATGTTATGGGCACACAACATGCACGTCGCGGAAGATTTCCCCACACAATCGCTTCGTAACACCAATGAACGCGTGATGGGGATGTGGTTAGCCGATCGATGGAAGGATGATTTATTTACCATCGGTTTTTATTTAAGTAGTGGTGAGCAGGCGAATAACGATCGACAAGTGTTTCCTATGTCGGCCAATTCGCCGGATGGCGTTGAAGGAATTTTTGCCGCAACATTCCAACAAGACAACCGCGGTCGTGCGCGGTTGTTAGTCCTCCCCAAGCAAAACCAAGCGGGCCGTGGCGATGACTGGCTACATCAGCCGATCAGTAACAAAGTGTGGTCATCAACCGAAAACAGTTCCATCATGGCGCAAAGTTATGATGCCATTATCGTGATAAGGGATGCCCAAGCACCACGTTATTTATAAATTTCGTCGCTCCCTGGCGCTGTGGTGGTTTTGCACCATAACAGCGCTGTTTCTGCCTATCGCCCCCCCATTGAAATCGCGCAGTGATTGCGCCATCAGTAAACTATACGAAGACAGCTGTGGTAGCATGCCGCTGATGAATGAACTTATTTCTGCATGACAAGTGCCAGATGACAACGTTGCAAAGGGTCAGCCATTGATGACAGCCAAAGCCAGTCGCGCCTCCGAAATCACCTTGCCGCCAGCCCCAGCGCCGTGGCCGACCGTATTGGCGTTTTTACAGCAGCATTTCCATCGCATCGCGCCCGAGATTTGGGAGCAACGCGTGCAGGCCGGCACTGTGCATTGGTTTCAGGGTGACGCCATCACAGCTGAGACACCTTATCAGCCAGGTAAGCGATTATGTTATTACCGTGAAGTCTCCGCGCAGCCCACGATCACAGCGCCACACCATATCGTCTGTGACCAGCCTCGTTTTCTCGTCGCCTGTAAACCGCATGGCCTACCTGTCACCCCTGGCGGTGATTTTGTCACGGAATGCTTATTAGAGCGGCTGCGACGCGATACGGGTTATACCGATTTAGTCCCCGTCCACCGCTTAGATAAAGATACTGCAGGCTTAGTACTATTTAGTAAGGATGCCGCCTCACGCGCGCATTACTATCGTTTATTTGCCGAAGGCATGGTGCGTAAACGTTATCTGGCTATCGCAGCACTGCCGCCAAAGCCGCTTATTGCCCCAACTCAAGCTTCTGAGCACATGCCAACCTTTACCGCACCAGCGCACGAGGCACCACATAAACCATGTGACCAATATTGGGCTAGTGGGCAGCAGTGGCACCTGCACAATCGACTGGAAAAAGCCTCACCCGCTTTTGTGATGCACATAGTACCGGGTGAGGCCAATGCCCATTCGACGTTAATCTTAAAGGCGCTCAGCCACACTGAACCTGCCTTGGGTCTATTTGAACTGACGCCTCATACCGGTAAAACCCACCAGCTGCGCGTGCACATGGCCAGTATTGGCGCACCGTTACTGCACGATCGTTATTACCCGATGTTACAACCGAAAACCGTCGAACCTCCGATCGCCCCCTTGCAACTGCTGGCATGGCAGCTTGGATTTACCGATCCTATCGATGGTCAGCCGTACCTATGGCAGAGCCCACGTCGGTTAGCGGCATGGCCGCAATCGCTGGCCTTTCCGCCGCCCTCATGCTGAGCGTCGCTCAAGCCCACTAACGTCCAACCCGCGTCCACCCAACGTCCACCCCACGTCCACCCCACGTCCACCCCCTCACGATTGGAGGGGGTAGCCGCCAGCGCAGGTTATGACTCAAAGGGTTCCAAGCTAAACAACTGCTGCACCGGGCACGCAAAGTACTGTGCAAGTTGCAGCGCTATCAGTACCGAAGGCGTAAAACGACTGGTCTCTATGGTACTGATGGTTTTACGTGACACGCCAATAGCATCCGCCAACTGTTGCTGGGATAAATTCTGTTGGCTGCGCCACTGCGCGATACAGTTATAGACCTGGCTTTGCTCATCCATGCGACACCTCCGTGTCACTGTCATCATCCGCCAGCGCGCGGCTTAAACTGACATAACAAATGCCACAGGCAGCGCCCAGCAGGATTTTGACCACAACACCGATCGTGAACCAGGCTGGAAACAAGCCAAACGTATCAATCATGAATAAAGTCAAGCAAATCAACAGCATGCCATTTAAAGCATACACATTACTTTGCTGATAAATCTGCCGTAAATATTCATCTGAATACGAGCCCAACCATTCCTCTTTATGCCGGCCAAATTCGCGAAAGCCGGGAGTTCGCCATAATTTATAGCCCACAGCCAAAATACATATCAGGATAATAAATCCAAAAAAATCATATACATCAACACTAATCAGCTGTGCTTTTAATAGCATTTCGCCGATGGCATCCAAGCCAAAATAGCACGCGCCACCACCGAGTATGGGCACGCCGATCCGTAATGAACGTTCCTGTTTTGCTGCGGTAAAACTTGATGTACTCATGGTCTGCTCCTTGGTTAATCAACCGTCATTTACTGATGCGCTTTCAGCCTAGTGTCTGCGCTTTAGGCAGCGTGTTATCACGCCACCTGTAACCTTCAGGTATCAATGTAACCTATAGGTATCAGTGTTGCAAGTTTTTTTGCTACCTTTAGGTATCAAAATTTACCACTGAGGCCAAACAGCCATGAAGGCGTCATCACAAAGCAGCCATGGCCATATGCTAGTCGTCTTGCCAAAGCTCAGCGTCCGCCGCCCACTGCTGCAGTAATTGCGCTTGTCGTAACAAATGCAGGGCTTGCTCCGCTGGCGCTAACTGCGCGATAGCACCACCAAATCGTGGCAAATGCGTTCCTGTCTCGCTATCGCAGGTCCAACGACTACTCGTTGTCGCCAATTGCTGCCAGCGTTTGGCAAAGGCCGCCAGTGCTTGTTGGGGTTCAATTAAATCCACCGCAGGCAGATAATCAAAGGGCACGGCATTGGCTTGTTCCCCTGAGGCATCGCCCGCAATAATCCAGTAACCAGCAAATCCAGGATCGGCGACATCCTCCACCACCCAAAGCCCAACATAAGGGGCGGTAAACCATTCCGGCCAATCACAAATTTCACCATGCGGAATTTGCATATCCTGCACAAATTGGCAAATCGCAGCATATTGCGATTCGCACCATAACCAGTCTTCGGTTTCATCAAATTGAAAATCGTCCATCCTATGTCCTTTTGTTTTGCTGCGCGCAGGGGCGGTGAGTCTGTCAAACATCAACCGACAGCGTGTCACCGCGATATTGGCAATATCTATAAAATGCATCGTTACGTCGGTGAGGGGCGAGTTTGTCGCGAAGGTTATCCCCGAGCACGTATCGAGGGTTATTTTCACACGGCAACGCCCTTAGGAAAATACCGCTAGTGATGCGGCAACATCATCTTGGCCGTGATGCTGAGAGATCTTGCCGCTTTATTGTGAGGTTTGAGCGGGTCATTACCCGACTATTGCGGCTCTGTTATCGTCACAAAGTGATTGATATAGATAGGTGGTTTATCGGGATCTGTCCGCCATTTTCTATTTGCGCACATAGCTTGGCAGTTAAACACCTCGATGTTGATGGTTAAACTGCCAAGCCGATCACGAACGCAAGTTACGCCTTGCTCCACTTAAAGTATTTGGCTGATATCGTTAGACAAACTAGGGTAATGCATGTCATCAATATAAGCGCAAAACTTGCATCTGAAAATGTAAAGTCAACTGAATGAACTTGACGAAGCGCATTTACAAATGCATAGACAGGTGACATTTCAGCAAAAAATCGAACAGTTTCAGGCATTACGGCAACCGGAATAAATAAATCGGATAAAAACAGTAATGGCAAATTAATAATGTTTAGTAACGCCGTCGCTGTAGCTCCGTTTTTAATTGAACTTACAATCAGCAAACCTACACTCAGGAAGCATAGTATACCGACAAACAACAGCAGCACCAACGCAAATATCGAGTCAAATGACAATGCAATATTCGTTTTATATGCCATGTTAGCCGCAAAATAAAAAGAAATGCAGAAGAAGAACAAAATCATCATTCTAGACATGATGAATGCACTTAAAAAATGTATCTTTTGTAAAGGGAAAACCTGAAACATTTTTAATGAACCATTCTGACGTAAATCGACTAACACTGTGGTAAACCCAAACATCGCCGTCGAAACAACGGTTAATGCCGTCAAACCACTAATCAAGAAACGATCATAATCATTTGGGTTGGCAGAACCTACCGGTATACCTCTGTAATCAATTTTTACCAACTGCTCCGCTTGCAAGAGATGTCGATTATAGACCTCGACGACTTCAGCAATGAGTGCAACTAACCCGCCTGTTGCTTCAGTTAGTGGCTGGCCAATTGCAATTTTCACAGATGTTTGTTTTGATGCATCCGCAAAATCCTCATCAAACGTTAGAACAATATCTTGAGGTTTAACAGTTGTTTTTTCTTTATAAATCAATTCAACATTTAAGCCGTTGATCATTTTCAACTTGTCGTTCATCAAGTTTTCAAACTCTACAACTTTGGCATTGCCTATGTCAGCATCAAGTACGATCCTGTAATGTTGTTGGCTAGGGTTTCCAAAAATAATAGACAGTATTAACAACAGAAAAACTGGATAAGCAAACGTCCAAAATACTGCACTTTTGTTTCTTAAATAAGCTTTAACTTCTATTAGCGTTAGATAAAATGCAAGACTCATAGGTCCCCCTGAATGACTTTGTCTCTGTTAGAGCAAATAAATTCAAAAATGTCAGAATCTTCAATATCAGATACAACAAAACACGCGAGATTCTTTTCCAGTGAATATTCCAATGCCACCTTGGCCATAGCAACGCTGCCATACAGAAGTAACTCAGTCGCGTTGTTTTGTATAAGCAGCAGTGGCTCAGCTTTATTAACGATCTTAACTGCTTCATCTAAATCACTAGGATCATGAAACTTCATTACTACTTTACGCTGACCAAGATACCTTTCTATAAATTCATCCTTAGGAAGATATTTTTTAATTTTCCCATTTTCCATCCACACAATGTCAGTAGCAAGGGATAGTTCAAATGATGAATGTGATGCCATCACAATGGTGCATTCCTTATCCATCCTTAACTGATTAATATGCTGCACCATGGCATGGTAATAGGTTTTATCTAACCCGGTACCTGGTTCATCTAATACAAGAATTTTTGGCAGATGCGCCATCGCTAGGTATAAATCGACGCGTTGCTTTTCGCCACGCGATAAAACACCAAGCTTTTTATGCATCAACGATGAAATAGCAAAATCGACAAACATTTTTGGACAGGTTCGCTGATAAAGCTTGCCGTGCAATCTTATGATTTCGCATACCTTATAATCTTTATTGTATGCAGAGTTTTGCAGTTGAATTCCCCAATTTTCTTTTGGCTCAGCCCAAAGAATACTTCCTAAGGAATGTTTTTTTAAACCAAGAATTGTCTCTAGCAATGTTGTTTTACCGGCGCCATTACCACCTAAAATAGCAACAGAACGTCCTTTTCTCACTTTAATATCAGGTACATCGAGAAAGGTTTCATTATCATGACACACCTGAAGATCATTTATTTGAAGCACATTTGCCATCATACTGTCTTCTCCATATACGATTTTGTAAGTTCGCTAATCCAGCTGCCGAATACAGGATCGGCTGCTGCTAATTCAAAATGAACTAATGCTTGCGCAGGGTTTCCACCATGTTGTTGAGGTGCCGCAGCTAGACTCTTACCACGCATTAAATGTAATTCTGCGTTATCCGGATATGCTGTAAGGGCTTGTTGAAATAACTCTTCAATATGTTGTGCCAGTTCTTGCAATTCTAGATATGACCGAACAACTTGCATTTTCAATGTAAAATGCATGAGTGCAAATACATAATTCTGTGCGGTGATCGCCGGTGAATGATATTGAACCAAATCAATTAGTTTCAATCGGTAATCATCGCGTTGTTGCGAATAAAAGCATAACGCGAAATAGCCGCGGGCCAGTGCACTCTTTGCGTCTGAATCGAGTTCGAAGTGTTCCAATTCATTAACTAAGGTGGGTAGCTGATCAAGTTTGCCACTGAAATATGCGTGATTGATTTGCAAGCTCAGTTGCTTCACTAACGTTTGGTTCGACGTATGCGGTTGGATCGGTTCTATGGTTAGCAAACTGAAATCAAAGAAATCCTCCAGCGCTTGCTTTACCGTTTTGCCGCTGACGAGCGTTGAAAAATCGCGATAAAATGCTAACACCTTTGCGATGCCAAAACGGGCAACCAAGGTCGATATCAATACTTGACCTAATCGAAGTAGATGTTCAACATCCTCCGCATTATGTTCATGTAATTGCGTGATATGACTGATCAATAAAGCTCGGCTGTAATTCCAAGGTTGATCGCTCACGATGTTTGGTTGATTCCCCTCCTCAGCGGATTCAACATACCATGCGAGTGCCTCATCCAAAAAATAGTGCCCACTGCACATCATCAAATGTGCCAGTTCATGCCGTAATACGGCATCGTCGAGATGTTGTCCTGATATCACAATCAGCCCACAACCGGGGGCAAGATGTATGGCATAAGGAGGGTAAGTGTCGGCGGGCAAAGCACATACCAATACCGTAGGGTCATCTTGCAACATCAATCGACTGATCTCGGCAACTCGTTGCGTGACATGCTGTTGATGTTCAACGGTTAGTTTTGTCATCTCGCCGACAAAAAATACGCCATCACGGTGAACAAGGTCTAAGCGCCCTAGTGCCAGTTGGTGAAAAAATGGCAAGGCATCTTCTGAACGTACTAACGCGCTCAGCATTTGTCGCCAATTCCCAGGTAGAGGTTGCGCCTCAACAATGGTGTGAGCTAAAAATTTAATAAAAGCAGCGGTATCGTATGGCTTTTGGGCAAAATTTGACGCGGCGTCCGCATGCAAAGAGAGAATGCTCATCATTGGTTGTCCTTCTGGCCAAACCATAAGAAATTACAAATGGCCTCTTCGACACCATCCAAATGTAACCAACGATGCAGAGGGTCATCGTAATAGGCACCCCAGTTCAGATGCGCTATCCCTTGTGCGGTAGCGGCCAGCGCAAGATGTTGCCCAACGATCCCCGCCTCGATCAGACTAAAGCGATACCCCAAGCCTTCGTATTTGATGGTACTGCGCGGAAAAACCGCCGATAAAATCACAGCAAAACCCGCCTGTGTCGCGGCAATCTGATCATGATCGCCCACCATTAAGGCAAATTGTTCCGCATCAGGTAAGTTGGTGACTAATTCCAAACTATGTTGTTCAAAATTAAAGTGATAAGCACCAGGTGCTATACCTTCAACGTTCAATGCCACCACATAGACTTCCACCGGATATAAACCGCCAGGCGAAGGGTATGTCCGCATCGACATTGGAATATCAGGAAACTCGGCAGAATAACCACGCCGCGTGATACGCAACGAATTCAACACATTCGATAAGGCTTGTTGCGAAATATCGACATGGGCAAATGACCGACAACTTTGTCGCCGCTCAAACACTTGATCCAAAGGCATGTTCAAGGCTTGAGGTTTCGGCAAATTAATCGTTGCAGAAGCTTGATACAATTTGCGATTACGGCTCGCCTCTAATACACAGCGAGGATCAAACAAATAAGCTCCAATTCGAATATCACGCTTTAATGCCGTCGAATACGCCACTTTAGTTGATTGATGAAACAGCTCCATTAGCTCGGTATCTGTCGCCTCTAGGCCAATGGTGCTCATGAACTTACGATAGGATACGGTCATTTTTAAAATCCTTAAGGGAATGCATGTGGCACTAAGTTGTATTGCGCAGGTGTTGGATACCCCATGTTCTGGGTAAATTGCGTCAGCCGGCGCGGATCTAAGTGTTGATTGCCATGACCCGCCCATAGCGGTTGTAATCCAGGAATAATGACCTTCACCACGTTGAAACCTAACTGCGCAATATCATCCGTCGTTAGATCGACCACATAGATATCAAAGCCTTTATCTGCTAACTGCTTAACCAACTGATTCATCTCTTCTTTGCCCGCAAACGCAGGCCCGGTAAAGTCGGAGGCTTGCGCGGTAAAATTAGAGCGACGGGCAGGTTCAAATAAAAACGCAAGATCTTTTTGCCGTTCTTTATTGAGGTAATAAGTCACATGATCCGCAAAACTACGGATATCCGATGGCTGATGTATCGGGGCTTGCCAGCGATTGATATCTAATATCCAATTGAACGTATGGAAGGATTCAACAACCGCTTTTTCCAGTGCCAAACCAGGTTTGAAATGACAACTTGTACCTGTCGATATGCCAAGTTTATCACCACAACGTAGCATCGAGATGGCCGCAGGAATGCCGATGTCGGTTGTCATATCGCCCAAGGTATAGTTAATATGTTCTAGCGATAATGCTTTTTGTAACGCTGGCGGTAGCTGCGGTAAATTTGCTGCCAAATCAATAGCCGCCGGCGCAATCCCAGTTAGAAAATGACATGCAAAGGCATCACGCTCAACCACTTCACGGATACCTGAAGATATAGCTGCCGCCATATTGGGGCCAGCCGCCAGTCCAGTACTATATCCATTGTCAATCATTTCGTGACGATGCTTCATGACATAATCGACATATACAAACTTGGCCGGGATGTTGGCATCGCACTTCTTGGTCAGGTTGTATCCTTTCACCCAACCAAAAGGTTTATTGGCGTCAAAGCGAACAAAAGGGAAATTCGGCTGTTGGTACTGCCAATCAGCAAATAGAATCATTTGTTCCGGTGACAACACATCACCATCAAGCTCATTCGCACTGGCGTAAAATAGATTGTCCCCCGCAACCATCGAACCAGCGTAACGCTCCACCGCTTCCCCAATCGTTGACCATAACGCAGACTCTCGATCCAGCCCTGCTCCTGAGGCTTGTCTGTTATCAGAGGCAGGCAGGTTTAAATGCCGAGTATGGGCTGATACAAAACGGGGCTCTTGATACTCCGCGACCGCGATAAAAATATCAGGTTCAGGCACCTGTAACTGGACTTCACTTACATATGTCAGTAGGCCAAAATTTGGCGCCACTAAACGAGCTAAGGTATCGGTGAGTTGTTGCATGGCGCGCTCCTTAGCTATTTAAATCACGAATGGCTCGAACCGGATCTGAATGCTTTTTCAGTCCACACACATCACAACGCGGCACTTGCAACACTTCACCCACGTGGCGCTCTGCTTTTAGCAAATCCCACGTTTCGACTTCATTCGGCTTGATAATATGAAACATGCCATTATTGACAATACTGAGGTACCGGCCGACGGCATACTTAATCAAATTGTTAAAAACAATGTCACTACCTACATCGGCACTGCGTTTGGCGGGTTGTTGTTGCAACCCAAGCAGCTCAGGTAAAAAACTACTTGCCGCACGTTTTCTTAAAGTGAAACACTCGTAACATGCTGATTCTTTAGGAATATATAATGGGCCAATCGAAAACCGCTCTTCCACAAATTGGATCACCAGCAATGCTTCACCGGCATCATGCGCCAGACGGTTTTGTTCGCGCAGGTACTGTTGATCACCATGATCTGAGCATAAAATTCGAAGTGCAGGGCGTGGCAACGGACTTGCTTGAGCAACAGGTAAGGCTAACTGCTCAACAACATCTCGAACCGCATCTTGAATCACCCCCTGTCCTAACACTGTGATACTAGAGAAATATGGCGCAGGTAATCCACGACGTAACGAACGACTGGTTTGTGCATAAAAATCAGTAAATTTAAAAAACTCACCAGATACCGCATCCACAGACAGCGTATCGGTTTCAACCACAATAGAATATTGGTGTAACGTACTTAATGCACCATGCAATACCTCTTCTTCAATTGCATTGGTGTGCCCCCAAGTCAAGGTATCATCTAGACTCTTCGGTTTGGTCAGATAATTCATCAAGCTATCAACAACAGCACAGTGCTCTGTGAGCGTAATATGCTGGCCATCAGGTACACGAATTTGTAAATGGTTTTGATCAAACTGCTGCCAACTGATGGCTGGATGTAATTGAATTCTGACTTGGTTATCCATGGTAAAACCTCATGAAGCGTTAACAAAACACCCCGACGCACCTGTGTACGTCGGGGTATAAACTTAGGCCGAACCGACTTCAGCTGGTGATTCAGTAGAACCACAGCAGCAACAGCATGTTGATGAGGTTGAAGAGCAGCGACCTGCTTTAATAGCTAAACCTAATGAACTCACGCCGCGGCTACGATCGTTAGAAACATAGAAGTTTAATTTGGTGGCGGATTTTAAAGATTTCATAACTTTTCCTTATTTTTTAAGTGATTATTAATGCACCATTTTCACAGCAATGCTTGTTTCGGTGCGAATTAACAATAAAACCTTTTGTAGAAAAGGCCGTTAAAAAAATGATGAATTAACAAAATTCTTGCCTAAATCAACAAAAACAGCTGGTCAACGAACAGTTGTGGTAGTTGCCAATCACGTCCTAAAGACAAGACACCATGGAAAGATTTTTTAATATCAGAGAGCAAATTTGGCTAAGGAGGAATGTTCGCTGAACAAGTAGCAATCCAAGGTTCGTTGCAAGCGATGCCGGCCTTGACTCGCAACGCTGAGATTTCAAACTTTTCACGGCAAAAAGTATTAATTTTCCTTTTTAAGCAGATGGTTAGGTTACTGTTTAATAATCGAAAAACACTGTTATTAAATTTAAATTACGCATTGTCTTCAGCATACAGCTAGGTTACATTGCAATAATGTAAATCCAATTATGTAAGTTGTTACAGTGCGACATACACAACATATCTCGCCCTCGCCAAAGCGCAGACCACCCGTTTTGCAACATACGAAGGTATACTACGTTGTGACGTTTGTGATTGCGCTTGCGCTCACCTTTTTCTTCACCTTTGGTATTTACGGTAACGAACATGCCAATCTGCTGTCTTATTTAAACGGCCTCAACTGGCTCATTGCGTTCTATTTATTCCCCTTGTGGGTCGGCAGACCGTTGATTTTCAATCCTCGCGACCGCAAGATATGGAAGTACATCACTGATTTTATTGCGATTTTTGGGCTTTTCTTAGTCGGCTTTTGCCTAAAAGAGTTGCTCAATCGTTGGTACGCGCCGCTGTATCAATCGAATATCATGGAAGGGATTAGCATTGCTTTTTTTTGGGCGCTTCTCACCACTATTATTGGTCGTTGCGTTGAATTTATTCATATGTGGATTGAAGCCCGAAGCAAAGCCCACAAGGCAAAATCAGAAGCATTACGCTATCAGATGAATCCTCACTTACTGTTTAACTCGCTAAACAGTATTTCCTGTTTCATATATACCGATCCGGAAAAAGCAGATTTTTTGTTGCATCAGCTGGCAAAACTCTTGCGATCATCATTAGATTTATCGCGCTATAACGTCATTCCACTTTCTGAAGAGTTAGCGCTGCTCGAATCTTACATGTCGATAGAATTGTGCCGATTTAAGTTCGAATTCCAACTCGATGTCGCTCAGGATGAGCTGACAAAAGCATCCTATTTACCACCATTTTTTATTCAACCCTTGATCGAAAATTCGCTCAAGCACAACTGTGTTAGTCATCCACTCGTTATCAAAGTCAAAATCTGGCTAGAAAATAACGTGCTCTGTATCTTAGTCGAAGATAACGGCACAGGGTTTCCTGCCACCGTATTGAACGGCGAACGTAAAGGCGTGGGACTCATCAACCTACAGGAGCGACTCAAAGCAACCAGTCCAGGCTCCAGTATCGTCCATACCAATGTCAAAAGCGGTGGAGCTAGTACCTTGATCCGCATTAATCAGGATTTTTACCAGTATTAATTAAGGACATAGCATCATGATAGTTTCCAATCAACCACTTAGTATCTATCTTGTTGACGATGAAGAACCAGCCTTAAAAAAGTTGCAGATGCAACTGCAACAAATTGAAGGTATTAATTTACTGGGGATGAATACCAATGGCCTGGAGGCTGTGGCTGCCATCAAAGAACTGCTTCCCGATTTAGTGCTGTTGGATATCAATATGCCTCTCTTGGATGGCTTTGATCTATTGGCACAATTTCCTGAGCGGGTCGGTGTAATTTTTACAACCGCACATACGGATTATGCCGTGCGCGCTTTTGAAAAATCAGCCATTGACTATCTCGTCAAACCTTTTGATACAGGACGTTTACTGCAGGCCATCGAAAAAGCGCGGCAAGCCAAGTTCAACAGCACAGTACGTACAGAAAAATCAGGATTAGATAGTCATATAGTGAGTAAGCAAGGTGACAAAATAATACTGTTAAAACAAGCTGATATTTTGTGTTTTCAAGCCTTGGCGAATGGCGTCTATGCGAAAACGATGCATGGAATTTTCCCAGTAAGCCGTAGTATGTCGCAACTCGAAGCATCGTTAGATCCCACAGAATTTATTCGTGTACATCGTAGTTATATTGTACAACTACAGCACGTCCATGAGATCCAACGCTGGTTTGGCAGTAAACTCATCGTATTTCTCAATGACGCCGCCAAGACGGAGATCTATACCAGTCGTGAAGGCGCAGCTAAACTCAAACATTTACTCTGCTTCTAACGGATACTTGCGATTCCCAGCTCGACATTTTCCGTTGGTACCACTCTACAAATGCCGCAGAATCTGACTCTTGCGCCGTGTAGAAGTTTTTTTGCTGAAATTGACTACGCATTTGTGGCTGCACCAATTCACACAATTCGATATCCTGTTGAATGGTCCGGTGCCATAAGTGCGTCATCTCGCTAATCTGCGCCTCATTTAACTGCGATTTACTCAACCAGGTCACCTGTATGTCCGTTTGATCCACCGCGGTTGGTATGAAACTGAATAACACCACATGATCCGCATATATACTAAAGTGCACAAAAGGTCCTAAGGAACCAAATAAAAAACCACCAACCGCATCAAGTCCAGTTAAGGGTTTATCAAGTAATATTCCTCGCTCAGTACCCGTTTGTCGTGGCGCGGCAAGGTGCACGGCATTAATCACACTAAAAATATCCTCCCTAGCATCCAATCCTTGCGGTGGAGGCAAACAATAGCCAGATTGCAGCGCTGTTCGAGCGAACGCCGCTTGTTTTTGGATAAAGCCATGGATATTGCCATCTTCCAGCAATTGCACATGACCTTCGATAGTGCCAAGTTCGGGGTGATTGTGGTAACAGTGGTAGCACTCGAGAAAGTTTTCAGTGACAATTTTCCAGTTTGCCTTGCATGGGTATGTGCGCCGAGCGCGCACAGTCAAAGAGGCGACCTGGTGACTGCTAAAATAAGGTTGTAACTTTTCCAACGCATGCTGCAACATAGGTTGTTGTGGTCGCAACGCAATGAATAATAAACCGGCGACCTCCACCACCTCATACTTTGGTAAATGCCACTGCCCATGCACACAAGGTGCCTGGTCCCTCGTGGTCAGTAATCTGCCATCGGTGGCATATTTCCAACCATGGTAGCGGCAACGAATACTATCAATATGGCCAGTTTGATCCGTAATGAGGGTCGCGCCCCGATGCAAGCAGCGATTGCTCATCAGATGCCATTGATGGTCATGCGCTCGGACCATTAATAAGTCTTCGCCACACCAATTTAGCCGTTTAAACTGACCGTCCTCTGCAAATTCACTTACATGTCCAATCAAACAGGCTTGCTCAGTGATAATGCTCTGACATTCATATTGATACCAAGCTGGATCAGCGTAATGCTGATTTACCATCCCTGGTTTTAATTCATGATGGTCGACCGTCGTCATTCATCGCGCTCCAAACTTCTCGAATTTATCATTTTCTGCAGGGCGGCTTATGCACATGCGTTCATGTTAAAACCGATAACTCAGTACCAATTCAATATTATGTTGCAGGGGTAGCACGCTAAACTCTTGCTTTGGCTGACCACTAAATCGAACAAAAGATACACTGGCTTCAAACGTCTCATGCACTTGCCACGCCGCAGAAACGCCATGCAAACTGCTTAAAAATTCAGGATCTGTTTTGGCAAATAGACGGAGACTGAGCTGCTCAAACCCATACGCAACATAAAAATACGCATAGTTTTGCCGCGCACCTTGTGCGCTCAGTTGCTGATTGTCATACGCTAAGTTCAATAGTGCCAACGCTGCAACATCACCACCTTGTGGTATTAAGCTTTGGTGAAAACTAACTAAATCATTCAGTTGCCACCAATCGCGGGTCGACAGTTTGCGTTCATCATGACTAACCTCGAGTAAAAAGGTCCAGCCGTCCCATTGCACACTCGTACCGACTAACCCCCGGGTATAATAGCGAGCGTCATGCAAACGCGAGGCTTGCATGGGGTTTTGCCAACCGAGCGTCAAATGGTCTGCGCCTAGCAAATTATGTCGAAGTAAACGAGTTCCTTGCCGTGTAAAAATTGAGCCATATAGAATTTGATAATCTGACAATGCCCAGCTGACCTGGCCTCCCCACCCCGCTTGTTGTCCTGCCGGTTTTTGCACGATGAGCGACGGTGACCAGTCGCCAAGCTCCCAGCCCCATTTAAATGCCCACTGCTCTGGCGATTGTTCATTATTGCTGGCGATTGCATAGACCAAGGTGGCATTGCTCCCACTTGGCAGAATATGGGTCAACGCGAGCAAAGGCACACCGGTTGATAAACTTTTATTATCTTTTAAATCAGCAACATCAAGCTGTTGCTGGAAAAAACCCAACGGCTGACTGGATGATGAATTATCCCAATGCAATTGCGTTTTCCCGATGGACAACAGCCAGTCTGGTCGATAGGCATAATCGATGGACAATTCCTGTAACTTAGCTTCGTCTGTCGATTTTTGATGTGGAATATCACGCCGTGATAATCGAGCTCGACCATGCACACTAAGACCAGAATGCACTTCAGACCATGATTCTTGACCTTCAATAACGATCACCCACTCATCTTGTGTCGAAGGTACTCGTAGAAAATTATCCGGGTTCCACGCGCCTGCTCTCACATGAGATCTATCGCCAATGTATAACAAATCTGTATTCAAGCTTCCGGCTAAGGCATGACTGGATAACATGCAGCAAAGCCAACCCCACCGTGGCAGTTTCATGAACGATTCATCTCCAGATATGAGCGGGTGAACTCCGCTGGCGTCGTTTTTACCAGCTTAAAGTCCGTACTCTCGACGACTGTCACCTGCGTGGGTTGATCTGGAGCATACAGCCGCATCTGCTCAACATAAATGACACCGTTGGCTTCAGATACTTTATTAAATTCAACAGTTTTCATATGTTTACCTGATGCTACAAACAGGTTGGAACGATGCGGATGCCAACGTTTTTGATCAACCCAGAGCACGATCTTTTGGTAGGTCGCCGCAGGTTGAATACTCACCAACTCGAGCAAATAATGGTCGCCATCGGCTTCGATACGTGTGGGTCGATAATCCTGCGCATACCGCAGCCGTGATATATCTCCGACACTGGCATCGCCGTATAAACGTTGACTGGCAGGAACTTTGATCGCACGCCGGGTTCGACTGGAAAAAAACCAAATTTGATCGGCGGTCGACAAGAATTTTTGCCCTTGATGCTGTTTATCTAAAAACGTCAATACCGTATTACTGACGCCATCATCCTTCAGATGAAAACGTTGTATTGCTTTATCAGCACCCGGTTGAATAGTGAGGATCAATTCAAACGACTGACCACTTTCTTTACCTTCATCTAATTTTTCTATGATCTTGTTGGCCAACGCCAAGTCTGGTGTTTGGGCATTAACTGAATTGAACGAACATAAGGCAACACTCAGCCAGAAAACGTTAAGTAACATACGACTAACCATTGATCACCTCCGTAATATTAAAGCGTCCGATACGTCTCGATGCCCACCATGCCGCCATGGCGCTCAGTACAGTGCCACTGATCACAATCCATAGGGTGTCGACGGTGCGAAACAAAAGTAGTAATTGATAACCTTGATTGCGCCCTGGTGGCGGTGGCATTTCAATACCTGCGGCATTGATGACCACAATAAGGATGTAACCCAACCCCATCGCGAGAGTGCAGGAGAAAAACCCCAGCAACAACGCTTCATAAATACTGCTGCTTTGAATTTGTCGAGGTGGAATACCTAAACTCGCCAGCGTTGCTAATTCGGTTTTGCGCTCATAAATCGCCATCATCACTGAATTAAGCACCGTCAATAACACCACCAACGCTAAGATGACTCCAAACACCAAAAACTGCCGTGAATACAAGGCGACCATCTGATCATAAAATGGCGATAATTGTTGCCAATTACGGACCGCTAACGAGGGTAACGCTTGTTGAAGTTGTGCTTGCACAGCTAAGGTGTGCTCTGTTGCATCCAGCTTAAGTACTAATCTAGAAATTTTATCGGTGAGAATAAGTTGCTGCGCTAAATCTAATGGAGCATACAATTGCAACCGATCCATCTCGGTCGATCCTGAACTTGAAATCCCAGAAATGGTGGCATCAAGCGCGTTCATACCGCCATAACTGGTCACCGCCATCAGGCTGATATCATCGCCCACGTTAGCATTGAGTAATCGAGCAAGCTCAGCTCCGATAACAACTTGGTATATATTGCTCGGGTCGGCATATTCTAAACCGCGGCCAGCGACAATATTGACAAAATTCCCTGCCAATTGACGCTCACTCTTGGGCTGCACACCTTCCCCAATAAAAACCAAACTGGTATCACCTTTACTAATTAATCCCTGGAATTTCAATCGAGGCAGGGCAAGTGCAACACCATTGACCTTTTCAATGATAGGTAGCACTTCATCCAGCTGACGTTTATCTAACCCATGCTGTGCAGAGGTCGTTTCAAAGCCATCAAATTCCGCGGGCAACGCTATTTGCAAATGGCCAATGCCTCCACGAATAGTCCCTTCTTTCACCAGTAAATATGTTGCATTGATATAGCTGCTTGCAATTAGAGCGGCGGTGGCCCCGACAATAATCACTAAGATGATGAAACCTGAACGCGGTAGATTGCGAATAAAATTACGCCAGGCAAGTAAAAACCAAATCATGACTGTAGAACCCCATCTTCTAATTTAATACTACGATCAACCGCTTGTAGGATCCGAGGGTCATGCGTAGAAAAGACGAAACTGATTTGCTCATTTTTGGCAAGTTGAGCCATCAGCGCGATCACCTCTTGTGCTGAAGCTGAATCAAGATTCGCGGTTGGTTCATCTGCCAAAACTAACGCCGGCTGATGCACCAAGGCTCTCGCAATCCCAACACGCTGCTGCTGGCCACCTGATAATTGGCGTGGAAAATGATGCGCGCGGTGCGCCATGCCAACACGCTCTAACATGGCCAATGCCTGCTGTCGGCGCTGCATTTTGGGCAGCGGTTTAGTGATCAATGCCATTTCGACATTTTCAACCGCCGTGAGCTCAGGTAATAGGTTAAAACTTTGAAAAATAAACCCCATCCGCTCCCGCCGAAGTTGCGCTGCCGAGGTCGCATTTAATCCATGGCAAGGCTGGCCAAACAAGAGCAGCTCCCCTTGCCATTGGCTGTCGAGTAAGCCAATGATGTTAAGCAGTGTGCTTTTCCCGCTACCTGAGGGTCCAAAAATTGCCAACATTTCGCCAGTGCACACGGACAAATTGATGCCCCTTAATGCTTGAACCTCAACTTTGCCATATCGTTTGCCCAACTGCTGGCAGCGCACAATTTCAGCCATACTGATGCCCTTACTTAGTAAACATCGATCGTTAGGGTGTGTTGCTGATTAGCCTCTAGGCTAAAGGCGGCATCTGTGAAACTTGGCGGGCCATTTTTGGCCACGACGTTGTTACTAGTTCCGGTAGGTTCTTCAGGTATACCGAATAAAGAGCTATCGAGCTTGCCGTTATTGTTCACGTCATAAAAGATGGAGACTGCATATTGGCCCGCAGCGAGATTGTTAAACACCAACTGTGCTTGGTCCTGTGACACCGCTCTCACAATTTCAAAATCACAACGCGACACCATAAACTGCTCGCTTTTACATAACGAGGCATAAACTTTTCCAGTCCCTGCTTTAAGATTGTTAACGGTTACCTTGACATCTGCTGCGTGTGTTGAAGTCATCACGCCACAAAATAACAATCCGGCTAGTGTTGATATTGCTTTCATCATGTTCCCTCTGGCTAGGTTTGCGCTTAGCGCCTTCATTGTGAAAATTTAAGTGTCCAATCAGCGACTGCTGACTGAAGTATGTCGTTAACAGTTACGACTGTCCTTTCAATACAAGTGAATCGACAAAAAGCGTCTGTTAACTGACAAGAGTGGCGCCTAAATGTATCGATACACCACTGAGCCGTGGCAGTGACATATCTTGGGTGGCGGTAGATAGGCCACTATGGGTGGACATCCACAGGGTAAGACTGCGATCAAATAGGTTTTACCACGGCGCTATTTACCCGATGAAGAGGTGTGCACTGTGATGTAACGCGGCCACATAGATGCGGTTATGAAAGCTGTTCTGCACGAACCGACAAGGCTCATTTTCAAGGGGTGGCGTTTGGATGAGACAGAGGGGTCAAGCGCAATCTTGCCATCTCGGTGATGGCTGAGGATAGAAAAAAGCCTTGGTATCCGATATCAGATGGATAACCAAGGCTTATCATCGTTCATTCAAACAGATGAAACAGGGTTGTTCAGCACAGCCTACGTTTCAAAAGGAGTATGAACAAACCAGTTAGTTAAAACTGACAGTCATCGTCAGGCCAGCTACACGTGTAACGCCTTGCAATGCAAAGTAATAACTGCCAACCGCAGGGTTGTTGATCACACAGCGTTCAACGTTACCGTTGTTGGCTGAACGACAGTCAAACTGTGTCGCTGACGGCAGGCCTGCTTTACGTAACAGCAAGCTCACGTTACCTGTTCCACCTTTAGTGGTCACAATCAGCTGTTTTTTACCGGCAGGAACGCTATAGCTGTAGTAACGGAAACTGCCTTGATTCACAGCTAAATTATTCAGTGTAAAGGCAATTTGCTTGCCATCACCGGTACCACCACCAGTGCCGCCACCGTTACCACCACCAGTGCCACCGCCTGTATCGCCACCGCCGTTGCCGCCACCTGTGCCACCGCCAGTGCCTTTACCATCACAACCACGTTGTTGGATGTAATCCACCGCATTTTTAGTGCGAACTAAACCAAAACCATAAGTGTGGTCACGACCAGCATCGCCTAAATCTTCTGCCGTTGCCGCTAACACAGCACGGATTTGTTTGTTGGTACAGGTTGGGAATTGGCTCCACACTAAGGCGGCAACACCCGCTACATGCGGAGATGCCATTGACGTACCACTCATCAAGCCATAGTTGCTGCTACCGGCAAAAACAGTGGCCGTTTTACCCTGTTGTGCCAATAATTGTTGACCTACCGCTTTTGATACCGTCCACGCTGGGATGCGAATACCCGCGCTGTCACCAAGTGATGCACTGACAGACCCATCAACGTTGTTATAGATCACAGCCGCGCTACCGCCAGCGTCTTGACAGGCTTTCACTTTTTGACCAAACGTCACACCACCACGCTCGAATAAACAGATTTTGTTATTCATAGGCGCACAAGGTGATGTACCTAAGCCACAGCTAGCGAGAGTACCGGTGAATTGTGCCGTTGGCGTACCGGTAATGTGCAGCGCATCTAAACTGGCACTACCGACATTGACATAGGCTTCTGCACCTGTGCCTTCTGGATAGGTTGAGCGAATATCAACACCTGGCGCTGCCAATTCTACTTGGGCGTTACGCTGCGAGAAACTTGCCGCTTTCTTATTGGCATCAATAGCTGCAACAGAGACTACCGCATCATAGGACGCAGGGTACGATAAGCTGGTATTGCCGTCGTTACCGGCCGCCGCAATTAATAACACACCTTTATCCACGGCCGCTTGCATGGCAGTCGCTTCTGTTGTGGAAGAACCTGCGCCACCCAAGCTCATGTTCACCACTTTCGCGCCATTGTTCACACAGGTATTGATAGCATTGACGAGGCTTGATGAGTAACCCCAGCCCTCTTCATTGAACACCTTGACGATATGCAGCTTGACGTTACCACCAGGTAACACCCCCTTCACACCAACACCGTTGTTTAATGCGGCAATAGTGCCCGCAACGTGGGTACCGTGTGGGCCACCCGCGGTATTCCAATTACCAGTTCCGCGATCGTTCGTGCCAGTGATGTTGGCACTTTGGAAATCTTCATGTGGTAACGCTAAACCAGAGTCGATCACACACACTTTCATATTGGTGGCGCCAACGTCACTCACCTTGTCCGCTTGCACCATGGTGTAGCCATAGGGCGTACCTTGCGCCAATGGGTAACGAATTAAATCTTCTTCAACGTAGGCAACGCTTGGATCATTTAATAACTGACTGACTTGCGCTTTATTTAAATCCGCAACCACGGCTTGTTGTGGTGCCAATACCATCGCAGGCTGAATACCTTGGCTGGACAATTTTTGCAGTGGCGCCGCTAATGCTTGTTGCGAGGCCTGCGCACTCATCAGTACTGGACCAGTTGGAGCTTTATAGCTGACGATGTAACGTTTACTACCTGAACTAGGTAAGGTAGCTACTTTAGCTTTGGTGACCTGAGCACTGGAAATACTTGGCGCCTTAGGGGCAGCATTGCTATTGGCGATGGCAGACATCGATGCCACCATGGCAACGCTTGATAATGTAACTTGTGCAATCTTACTGAGTTTAAATGACATGGACTGGATCTCGATTATTAAAATTATGGTTAACATTAATGTTAACAAAACAATTCTAATTCAGTGCTGCCTAAATAAAAACCACCTTAAATATTCAATTTAGAAACAATTTATACATATTAGAAACTTTGTAAAAATCAGAAACAAACATTTCCTAACATAAACACAAAACAGCAATATAATTCAGATACTTGCAATGTTAATTAATTTTTACATATACCGTTTTTAACTATATTAGTATTAATTCGCATAGAAAAATCGATGAAAAGCGCTGCGTGTTGCACTTTAGGGCCCTGCTCTGTCACACTGATGGTCATAAGTTTCAGCGAAACCGTGCCAGCGCTCACCACGGACACCCGCTGGATTATTCGGCGGTATATATCGATAACAAGGATCATGGGTATGCAAATTTGGGTCGATGCCGACGCCTGTCCAGTCGTCATCAAGGAAATTTTGTTCCGCGCCGCCGAGCGCCGCGCTATTGTGGTGACGCTGGTTGCCAATCAACCCTTAAAAATTCCGGCATCACCTTTTATTAAACGGCTGCAAGTCGCGGCAGGATTTGATGTCGCAGATAACACTATTGTGGCGATGGCGCAAACCGGGGATTTGGTGATTACTGCAGATATTCCGTTGGCCGCCGACATTTTGGCAAAAGGTGCCTATGCGCTCGATCCACGTGGTCAATGGTTTGACCCTGATACTATTCGACAGAAATTAACCATGCGTGATTTTATGGAGACCATGCGTAGTAGTGGTGTGCAAACCGGTGGGCCTCCACCGCTGAACCAAGCCGATCGGCAAGCATTCGCCAATAAATTAGATCAGTGGTTACAACAACATACAGCAAAAAAGGCATAAATACAGGGAAAGCTATTCGCGAGAACACTAACTACGTGAGCACATTGCACGGGAACAGTACAGGATAACAACGCGCCAGACCACAGCACCCAAACACAGCACCAAAACACAGTGCGCCACGCCGTTAGCGAGAGCCATGCTAGCCACGCTGCAATGATCCATGCTCAGCGTCATGACGCGAACATGGATCCCTTAAGATGCTAAATTACAAACCAATCTGGCTGCGTAACGCGTTCATGATGTGCTCTACCGACGCATGGTTGGCCACATTCACCACGCGATAACTGTCACCACGGAAGGCGCGGTCGATTTCGATGACAATTTTGCTCTCTTGCGCACCGAGTAAAAATGACAATTCAACCTCTTTTACACTGCTAAAGTGCGTTGGGCGAAATTCGAATTCCTGATAGCAACCCGATTGAGAACGAGCACTGCCAAGGTTCAAATAACCTTTCTCGATATCCGCTTTGACTAGCTTAAAGCCCAAGTGTTGCATCGCTTGCAAACTTTGGCTGACAACATCGGGTGAGGTGATCTGCAGCAAATCTTCATCGGTCGGATCGATTGCCATTTGAATATCCGCCGCAGTGGATAACCATACTTTGCAACGATGTGACATCGGGATCTGCGTGATTGGCGTTTCATAGCCAATCGTTAGATTAAAACTCACATCGCGTTGCTCACCAGGGCCAATGGTAAATTTATCCATCAAACGAAAACGCTGCAGGCAATGATTCTGCATATATTCACCGTCATCCGTACTGACCTTCATCCGCGTCATCAAAGCTAAATCAAAACCATCGATTTGCTGCACTACATCGCCACCACGGACTTCAATCACGCCACTTAACGATTGTCCTGGTGCCACACTGCGCTGATTCAACTTGGTGTCGACCTTAGTGTTGCCAATACCGACGGATGCTAATAACTGCTTTAACATGGCTGATCTCCTGTAAAAATAAATGTGAAATACATCAATCCTTGGTCAGTTGCAGCATGCCATAGCTACGCCTAGCTGCCTACTGACAAAATGTAAGCAAAATGCAAAATCTTGAATTTTTGCAGCATAGCCTTTAAGGTGTAGCTGTAGATTCGCGCTACACATTCGCGTCCCCCATTCATCCCAATTCAGCATCATATGGTGTTGCTACAGAGAACAAAATGCCGATAGATCCCTACAGTGCCTTACTCGCCATTGCCATAGCCCTTGGTTTAGGCGCCATCAGCCCAGGTCCAAGTTTTATCGTGGTTGCACGCAATGCCGCCACCTTATCGCGTCAGCATGGCATGGCAACCGCCTTGGGGATGGGAACTGGCGCTTTGTTATTTGCTTTGATGGCCATGCTGGGGTTAGCGGCGGTACTGCATACCGTTCCCATCGCTTATGCGGCATTAAAAGTCGGTGGTGGCGCGTATTTAGTTTATTTGGGCTACTTAATTATCCGCGGTGCCGCAGCACCATTTGACGTCAGCACCACGGATACCGCACTTGCCACGGCACAACGACCATTATGGCAAAGTTATCGCCATGGCTTATTCACCCAACTGAGTAACCCCAAAACCGCTATTGTATTTGCCAGTGTATTTTCAGCGTCACTACCCACCGAATTTCCGCCAAGCTTTTATCTTTTCCTACCGTTGATTGCTTTTATCTTGGATGGCGGTTGGTATCTGTGTGTGGCGTATGTGCTATCTGCCGAACAACCACGGCAACGTTTTTTAAGCCATAAAACCATGATTGATCGCGCGGCCGGCACTGTGCTGGGATTATTGGGCTTGAAATTAATGTCGGATGTCGCGTTGGAGTTTTGGCAGGTCATGATCGGTTAACACGCCGATGCTTCACATCAAAGCAATGATCTGGGCCGCTAAATCAGGTCACTGCGTTGCCGTCATCTAAGTGACTCACCTTCTTACTCACCTTGCCGATTGGTCTAAACCTGTCGCGCTTGCGTAGTATGTGTGAGTTCATTCGGCTTTATTTTTTGCTTAATTGAGATGCGCATATGCAGGTTTTTTCAATACTTGGTTATTTAGGTTTATTGCCTTTCATCGGCTTAACGCTACTTAGTGTGCTGCCCAATCTCATACCATCACTTGATGCCTTGGGGATGTTTCAGCGTTACAGCGCCATCATCCTTGGTTTTATGGCAGGCGTGTTATGGCCAATTTGGCAACAACACCATGCGCTCAAACCATTAGCCATCTTTGCTGTATCCTTGGCTGTGCTCAGTTTTATGGCCGGTTTTTTTCCACATACCGTCACTATCGCCATTGAACTACTGTTGTTTATCGCCCTGCGGCTGGGTGAGCGTTGGTTCGGTCTTGATGAAGCCTATCCGGCGGCTTACTTACAATTGCGGCGCAATTTAACGCGCGTTGTGGTGTTGTGCCACGCGACCTTATTACTGCATTTACTCGGCGTGCTGGCGTAGATTTCCACGCGTGCTCAGCGCATCATCGATGCATAACGGCGTGGTCACACCATCCTTGTCACTCTATCCTTCTCACTCCATGTAGTCACGACACTATGCTGACATAGCCATGCTTACAGAGCTGTGTTCACAGCGCTATTCCCACAAAGTTGTGCCCATTATGGAAATGCAACAACCTTTGCGTTGTCGAGTTTACATAAAAAACCGAGACCAACCGCCAAAAAACGGCGACCAACTTAAATCCGCTTCTTTTTGCGATAAATTGTATAAAAATTATCATCTTATCAGTAGCCATTTTAAAAAAAAGTGCTCTATATTTGGACTGCCACAAAAGGCAAAACTATAAAAATAGCAAGAGCTTATATAAAAAAGGGAACTGTATAAATGAAAAAATCCAAACTACCGAAGGTATTCTACCGGGTATCGCCTTGTGCGCTGGCGATTGGTAGCGTGTTATTTACTGGGGTGCTGCATGCTGCTGATCAGAAAGCAGAAGATAGTAGTGTTGAACGAATTCAAGTCACGGGTTCTAACATTAAACGTCAAGATGCGGAAGGTCCATCACCAGTCACCATCATTGACCGCAGTGTGTTAGATAAATCAGGCTTTGAAAACTTAGCACAAGTGTTAGAACGTTTGCCGGTCACGGGTGCCGGGTCCTTCTCTACCCGCGGTAATAGCCAGGATTCAACCGCCAACGGCGCCGCCGCCATCAGCTTACGCGGCTTTGGTTCAGACGCTACGCTGGTATTAATCAACGGCCGTCGTGTCGCCACCAATGCCTTTGCCGAAGGTATCGTGAATAACTTTGTCGATATCAACAGCATTCCGATGGCGGCCATCGAGCGCATTGATATTTTAAAAGACGGCGCGTCAGCAATCTATGGTTCTGATGCCGTCGCCGGGGTGGTCAACGTTATTCTGCGAAAAAATTACACAGGTACCGAGCTCGCTGTAGGCTATGGTGGCACGACCGGGCCGAACTACCATGAAAAAACCATGAGTGCGGTCTGGGGTGCAGGCGATGACAAGAGCAACACCACCATCATCTTTGATTATTTTAACAACAGCCAAATTGATAACTATGAATTAGGCCGTTTTGGCACAGCCAACCAAGCCCCGTATGGTGGCGCTGACCAACGCTCCAGCCGTGGCTATCCAGGTCGTTTTATCGTGGATGGCGAGGTTACCCGTGATCCTGGCTGCCCTGCGGGTCAAATTGCCGGTCAAACCTGTGTATACGACTATGGCCCACATTCTATTGCCGTACCTGCCGCCGAGCGGATGGGGGTTATGATCAACAGCAACCGCGATCTTGGCAATGATATGGAATTATTCCTCGAGATGGCCGCACAGCATAACAACTCTGCCGCCGGTGGTGCCGCCACGCCATTGGATGAAGGTGCGGGCCTGACAGTCCCTGCATCGCATCCAAATAACCCATGGAAGAAAGATATTCAAATCAGTCGGTATCGTACTGTCGATGCCGGCAATCGCCGCTGGAATATTACCTCAGATACCTTACGCGCCATGGCGGGTGTTCGTGGTAGTTTTGCCAAATATGAGTGGGAAGTTGCCGCCTCCAAAGGTCGCAGTTCCGCTACTCAAACCGGTGAACGTTCACAAGGCTGGGTAAGAACTGATTTCCTGCAACGCGAAATCAACGCCGGTCGCTATAATCCCTTTGGCGGTGTGCAAAACCCGCAATCGGTGATTGATGCCATTACCACATCGCTGGTGCGTCGTGGTGAGTCACATTTAACTGCCGCTGATGCCCGTATTGCGGGTGAACTGTTTGACATGCCGCACGGTGCTGTGGGTGTGGCAACGGGCGTGGAATACCGTAAAGAAGATGGTCGTGACACGCCTGATGATCAGTTTGTTCGCGGGTTAATTTTTGGTACTGAATCAGTGTCCGCCGCCGCCGGTCGCTCACAAAAAGCGGCCTATGTCGAATTCTCGATTCCAGTGGCAGAAACGGTGGAACTGCAAATTGCGGAACGTTATGACCACTACAGCGATTTTGGTTCAACGGCCAACCCCAAAGTCGCACTGCATTATAAACCAACCGAAGATTTATCCTTCCGAGCCTCTTGGAGCCAAGGCTTCCGCGCGCCATCACTGGCGCAAATTGGTTTAGGCCCATCGAAAGATTCTGCATTCTTAACAGACGTCTATTTGTGCCCAACACCAGACAAGGCCAACCCAGCTTGTACCGCGACCGACTACAACTTTAAATATACGGGTAACCCTGACTTGAAAGCGGAAGAGTCAGAAAGCTGGAATATCGGTGCCATTTGGCAAGTGAATGATGAGCTCGATTTTAGTGTCGATTTGTGGAATATCACCCAAGACAACAAAATCGACAAAGCCCCTTATGACGAGTTATTGCTGGCAAACTGTCAAACACAAAACAGCCCAACCTGTAAACGTTTAGCACCACTGCCTGGCCAAACGCTCGGTCCTATCGATGAAATCTATGGCTCGTTCCGTAACGTCAGTAGCCAAGAAGCGCGCGGCGTCGATTTATCCGCCAACTATAAGCTGGCGCTGGCGGATATGGGCACAGTTCGCTTCAACTTTGAGTGGACCTATTTGCTTGATTTCTCGAAAAACGACTTAGATTACACTGGCGAATACCGTTATCCACAGCATCGCTGGGTATCTTCCGCCGATTGGGCAATCAACGGTGATTTTGGGGTTGCAGCGTCCGTGGCCTACACAGGCGCACATGAAGATTACCAAGCCGCGAATGTGATGGAAAGCAAACAGGCACGTGAAATTGATGGTTACGCGAACTTGGATACGCAGTTGTATTACAACCTAGATACCCAAACCAAGCTGACGTTTGGCGTGAATAACCTGCTGGATAAAGAACCGCCATTCGCCATTGGTGATGGTAACGATGATCTTTATGGTTATGTCACCAGTATGTATAACCCAAGAGGACGTTATATCTACGCGAAACTGAACTACAAGTTCTAATTCAGCGTCTAACGTGAGTGTGTTTAGGGGTTATCGAGCACAGGGAGTGGCGATACCCCCTTTTTTTCGCTTAGAAAACGCCCCGCTATGTAGAACTGCGGTTGGCGCTGAAAAAAAAACGCCCAGCCTGTTGAAGGACTGGGCGTTTGCAACCTGTCGACGACACGCCAAGATGGCATGAGGCTCCTAAGATTAGTTACCTGGTGCCGGTTGAGTGTCAGCTGCTTTTTCTGCTGAGGTGTCCGACACAGGCGCTGATTCCGCTGGGGCTGTTGTTTCTTTAGCCGCTGGCGTCGTTGTTGGGCTGTTCGCGTCTACCGTTGCGGCTTTAGGTTTAGCCGACCATTTCAGGTCAGCGTGCATCACCAGACCGTGACTATTTACGTCCAACAACATACCCAGTTGCATATTTGGCATTGAACCAAACAACTCGGTTGGCATGGGTTGACCAGAGGCTGCCACCATGGCTTGCATGTTTTCCATGAATTTGGCGTAATCCATACTAAATGCCATCAAGCCATTTTTACTCAGCGCCTCTTTGGCTTGGGCTTCCGCTTGCGCCTTGGCTAGATCGCCGACATAAATTTGCAGGTGTGAGTCGTTCACAATCAGCTGTGGTTTCACACCTAACATGCCAGCTTCAGGGATCACGGTGGTTAAATCCAGCGCCGTACCCTCGGCAGGCAGGGTCACGGCCGCTAATGGTGGCACCATGGCTTTCAAGCCATCAAAAAACACCCGTGCATTGGCCGCTGAAATGGACACTAACGCATCCATACTGGTTGCCGCTGTGGCAGGGTCAAATGAACCGCTATTGAGCGAGAAACTAACACCTTGTACACCATTGGCCATACCGGCCATCGCTAATGCCGCTAATGGGTTATTGGCTTTCATTTCCGTTTGCTGCGCCACTAACGGCTCACAGGTGAATTTAGCCTCCGTCATGGCGGACCATAACTTACCGGACGCAGCCGCTAGTTGTCCGACATCCAAACCCAGACCCACTTGCATGAAACCTTCACCACTGCCTTTCGCCATACGAGCTGGAATAAAGCCACGCATTGAACTCAGCGCTTCAATAGCGACGGCATGCTGCACCGGGAATAACATTTTGCTGGTTGCCGACATGTGCGCCGGGTTATTGGTCTGGTAGTGGCTATCAAAATACATGCCTGGCAGTACGTTGGTGATAGCAGCCACATCTTGTTGGCAAGCTGGGGTGCGCCACGCCGCCATGCCAGCGGCAAACTCGGCACCGGCTAAAGTATTCACATCAACCGCCAAACGGTTGCCATCGGCCGTGGTTAACACTTTGCTCAGTTCCGCGGTACTGATGTAACCGTATGACTTTTTGTTCAGCTCATACTTGGTCAATAACGTCGCGATTTCTTTGCTATCGGCGACACTTTGCGCCGGTTTCACTAAGGCTAAAATTTCTTTCGTGCGGCTTTCGCCCAGTTTGTCTGAACTCAGGGCAATGGTTAACCAGCCGTTGCGCACTGATACCAGCAAATCGAATGTTAGTTCTTCGTTCTGGAAGCTATAGCTACGGAAATTATGGCCATCTAAGGTCTTTTTGGCATGCACAAAACCACTATCTTGCTCGGCCTTATCAAACCAAGCCCATACCTTGGCTTCATCCGCGACGGTTAATTTCATCACCGGCGATACACCCACCATGTAAAACAGGCTTTGCATCTGCGCCTGCACACCCAGCAAATTGACCAATTCACTCGGTGATGTTAATGCTTGGGTATAACGATCGAGCAAACTGATAAAAAACTTTGCTTGCGGTTCGGTCGATTGCCCCAACGCATCTTTAAATGTTTGGCCAAATAACGCTGGATCCATGCCAAGACTTTGCAAATACGCAATCATGTCCAGCGGTTCTGCTTGCACGGTTAACACTGCGGTATCCGCGGGGATATAAGCGAGTTCCGCCATGGCGCCACCCGCAGGGGTTTTTAACTTATATACAGCAAAGGCAGCGGCTGCGATAACAGCGGCAGCGATAAGGGTCTTACGCATTGTCTACTCCTGTTTGACACTGATGATGATTGACCGCGCTGTTCTGCAGCATCCGACGCTTCACCACATTGTGATTGACCATTGATGGTTAGTTTTATTACTTACTTTAAAAATTCGTTATATAGTATCGATTGTGTTACCAAATCTCAACTTTCGACACAGCGCTCTTCGCAGCAACCATGCCAAGGTCGCGCTTTAACGGCCCGCTTTTACCGGTTGCCCCAACATAGTCAGAGCCACCGCTTCTGCCACGCGGATCCCATCAATACCGGCCGATAAAATACCACCGGCATAGCCCGCACCTTCACCGGCGGGGAATAAACCTTTGATGTTGACACTTTGGAAGTTTGCCTCGCGTTTAATGCAAATAGGTGACGAGGTGCGGGTTTCAACACCGGTGAGCAACCCATCTGGCCGAGCAAAGCCTTTAATTTGCTGATCGAACGCCGGAATAGCCTCCCGCAGCGCCGCAACCGCAAATGGGGGAAGCGCTTTGGCTAAATCCGTTAAATGAATGCCTGGTGTATAGGATGGCTTCACATCGCCTAATTCTTCGGATGAGCGACCGGCCAAAAAATCTCCCACGGTCTGCGCCGGGGCATGGTAACTCGAACCGCCCAGAACAAAGGCATTGGCTTCCAGTTGACGTTGCAGCTCGATACCCGCCAATGGATGACCTGGGTAATCACGTTCAGGATCAATCCCCACCACGATGGCGCTATTGGCATTGCGCTCATTTCGTGAGTACTGACTCATGCCATTGGTCACCACACGACCTTCTTCTGACGTTGCCGCCACCACAGTGCCACCAGGGCACATACAGAAGCTATACACAGTGCGGCCATTGCTGCAGTGATGTACGAGTTTATAATCGGCCGCGCCCAAAATAGGGTTGCCTGCATTGGGACCAAAGCGACATTCATCGATCATCGACTGCCGATGCTCGATACGAAACCCAACCGAGAACGGCTTAGCTTCAATATAAACGCCGCGTTGATGCAGCATTTCAAAGGTATCGCGAGCACTATGGCCCACCGCCAGCACCACATAACGGCTACGTAATTCCGAACCATCGGCCAAGCGCACACCACATAGCTGGTCGCCCTCTAACAGCAAATCATCAACGCGGGTACTAAAGCGGATCTCACCACCGAGCGCAATAATAGTGGCGCGCATTTGCTCCACCATGGTCACAAGCTTAAAGGTACCGATATGTGGTTTACTGACGTACATAATCTCGGCCGGCGCACCTGCCGCCACAAACTCGGTCAGTACTTTACGGCCATAATGCCTTGGATCTTTGACTTGGCTATACAATTTGCCATCGGAGAAGGTGCCTGCGCCCCCTTCACCAAATTGCACATTCGATTCGGTGTTCAACACACCTTTACGCCAAAAACCAAAAGTATCTTTAGTGCGCTCACGCACCTCTTTGCCGCGCTCCAAAATAATGGGTTTAAAACCCATTTGCGCGAGCAATAAGCCGGCAAATAAACCGCAAGGCCCTAGACCAATCACAATCGGCCGCTCCGTCAGATCGGCAGGCGCTTTGGCGACAACTTTATATTCAGTATCAGGAGATGGTTTGACATGCTGGTCTTTCGCGAACTTTTTCAGCAGTTTCGCTTCATCAGCGACAGTGATGTCGAGCGTGTAAATCAGCTGAATATCGGTTTTTTTGCGCGCATCATAACCGCGTTTAAAGACTGTAAATTCGATTAAATCTTCAGCCTTTATCCCTAAACGAGCGATAATGGCCGCCGGTAAGGCAGCATCATCATGATTTAATGGCAGTTTTAACTCGGTAATACGCAACATAACAAATTCTCTTTCTCGGTGTCATGGCAAAACACAACAGGTGTCCGCTCACAAAGTGCCGCTATTTTACGTCATCTTACGCACGCTGTCTGAGCTATCTGCTGCCAAGTTGCGTATAGCAATATTGTATTTTTAATCAGCTACAGTATCATGCGCAGCCGCTGCCCCTTTGACCGTCGGCAGCATGGAGGAATCACCATGGCATTTGTTGTCACCGATAACTGTATTAAATGCAAATACACCGACTGTGTTGCCGTTTGCCCTGCCGATGCCTTTTACGAAGGGCCAAATTTTTTGGCCATCAGTCCTATTGATTGCATCGATTGCGGCCTCTGCGAACCGGAATGCCCCGCCAATGCCATCTTCCAAGAAGATGCCGTGCCGGCGGATCAGCGCGATTTTATTCAGCTCAATGCCGACCTCGCACAGGTGTGGCCCAACATCACCACGGTAAAACCAGCGCTGCCCGATGCCGAGCAATGGAATGGCGTACCCAATAAAATTGTCGACCTCAACATCGAGCCTTGATCGGCTTAGAGATCGGCTCAGCTATCGGCAAACAATTGCTGCTCCAAGCTCATGCCACACTGCAACTGCCGATATCGCACACGCTGCTCATGCAATAATTGCAATATCGTCACATCTAGTGTCGGATTTAAACTGGCGTCATAGTGAATAATCACATCCAAACCGCTATTTAACAGGGTGGCCGGTTGCACCTTATGCACCCCCGGTAGTTGCGCCAACAGCGGCAACACCTGCTGACATGGCAGCAACAATTGCAAGGTTAGCTGACGGTCAGCACCGCAAGTATCCATCGAACGGTCATGGTCTGGCGAAAACCCAGGTTGTAATTTTCCCTGCGCCAGATGCAATACCCTGGCACACAAACGCTCCAACTCAAAGATGTTATGTGAACTGATGACAAAGGTTACAGAGGTGGAGAGCGCAGCAATAATGTCGCGGATCTGCTTTGCGTTCACCGGATCTAACCCTGCGGTAGGCTCATCCAACAGCACCAACGCCGGTGCCCCAATTAAGGCTTGCGCAATGGCAAGTCGTTTGCGCATACCATGACTGAGCGCTGCGATGGGATCACGCGCTTTATCGCTTAAATCAACCAAGCCCAACACTCGCGCGGCTTCAGCCATGGAAGCTTGCCCTGACATGCCTTGTAACCTTGCGTAAAACGCCAGCTGCTGCCCAATGGCAAAATCAGCATCAAACTGTGCATCTTGCGGTAGCGCGCCTAACAGACCTTGTGCAATGGCGTGTGCCGGTGTCATGCCGGCAATCTGTAATGAACCTTTTTGAACATGCAGATAACCGCACAATAAGCTAAACAAGGTTGTTTTGCCGGCACCGTTGGCACCAATCAGCGCGACAGGTGCACCGGAGGTGATCTGAAAACTCACATCCTGTAATACCCAAGGCTGACGATAGCGAAACCATAAATGTTGGGCATCAATCAAAAGACTCATATAGCTCTCCGCTGCATGCTAACCCATCCCGCTATCAGGAAAATCGTGGTTTGTAAGGCAGTGACGTACCACAACACCGTGGTGGGCTGCGCGGCAATCTCGAACCATTGCTCCAAGCGTGCACCAGGTAACCAGGTTAAAAGCTCTATAGCGTCGGGCCAAAGATGCCGTAATTGCAACACCAGCACCGCCAGCGCGGCGACGCTACAAATGGCCAGCGCTAATGCAACCCGACTTGATTTCGCCCACACCGAGCAAAGCGCCATCAAACTGACAAAAGGCAAAATCATCAACATTGCATTGCACCATAGCTGCGGCATCTGGCTGGCGGCCTCCCAAGGGATGTGCCGATACTGCACCGCTAACATCGCCAGAAATAGTATTTTCACCGCCAACATCAGCCAGCCCATGAGTAACCAATGGCCAAAGAAGCGCCCGAAAAATAGCTGACTCCGCGTGGTACGCAGCAACAATAAACGCAAGGTTCCTTGTTGGCGGTCTCGACAGGTTTGACTCGCCGTCAACAACATACTGGCTGTCGGCCAAACACTGCAGCACAGCAGCCAAAACATCGCAACTTCAGGTAAGCGCCATGATGATAAATTGGCCAAGCCAAGTTGCGCCAAGCCCTGATACGCCATCAGTCGCAGGGTGGGATCTTGCAGTTTGACCGACAACGGAATCAGCACTTGCCAAAAGAGAGTTCCCCACACCAGCACCAAGGCCAGCAGTACTAACCAAGCTTTTTTATTGCCAAACACACGACGCCATTCAAACATGGCCAACAATAGGAGCTGCCGCAGCCAAAACAGAACACCAGGTAACCCCGTGGCATGTCGATGTTGTTGCATGTTCATCCACCCAGCCCGCGACGAAGAGGACATAAATATTTCCTTATGGAGGTTGGTAGTCTTGATCTACCGCAGAAAAGATAAACCTCGCACCTGCAATCAGGATGCCAAAAAAAAGCATTTAAAATCAATCACAAAAAACAGGCCGCGCGCAACTTTGAAAGGTTTAACTATTTTTTAGTCAATATCGCGATGAGAGGAAAAAGATAAATGTTGTCGCAGCCACCAATAGGCAAGCCAAGATCCCACGACACAAAGCAGCAGCCAACGGCTTTTGTCACGCCAGGCTAACCCTGGACTGGTGACCACTAACAGCATCGGCGCGTACCAGCCATACAACGCCAACAAAACGCCAAACAAGAGTGAATAATCAAGCAACATATCCATCTGATAGTCCTTATCTCTGATGTAATGTTTATGAAACTTTAGCATACACTGTTATTGAATAAATTGTAAACGAAAATGCATTTAAAAAGGCGGGAAGGCGCACCATACGCCATCACATCTCTACACCACTGGCGTTCTATCGGTATCAACGCAGCGAAAACAATACTCGCAATACCGATGTTGCAACACGCCAAGCCCCCCCCAATAAAAGGTAATTCATTTGCAAACAAAAAGCAGCCACATGTTGACCTAGGGTTTAAATCTGTCTATTTCCTCAGCAGTCAGCTGCAAATTAGCGCATTTTTCCTGAATATTTACGCAAAACGCCTTTTCGCGCAGTAGAATGCGCGCCCTTTAGATGACTGTGCCTAGACGCAGCCAAACATCGGTTACCAAGCCTCGCATCATGCGCTCGCGCAATCGCACGAGCGAGGTACGAGCCATGATGTTCGTGTCTTACATCACGTAGCTTGCGTAACCATATTTCGCACTCCATCTCCTATGATCGGGTGCATAGCAATCCAGAGGTAAAAATGTTTCGTCAATCGATGACCAGTTACGCCGTTCAGCTAACCTTGTTAGCATCCTTAAGCAGCACTGCTGCTGTGGCACAAACACCTAGCAGTAACGAAGATAGCGCCACTGCAGTAGAGCGTATTCAAGTAACCAGTTCGCGAATTAGCCGTGAAGGCGCCGTTGCGCCAACGCCAATTACCGCTATCAGCGGTGAAGAACTGATCAAAACTGGTGCCACCAATATCGGTGAAGCATTAAATGAGTTACCTGCACTGGCCTCTACGTTTTCGTTAGCGAACTCCGGCGGTTCTATCGGTAACGCTGGTTTAAACTTGCTGGATTTACGCGCCATGGGTGCGAACCGGACGTTAGTCTTGGTGGATGGCCGTCGCCATGTGGCCAGTAGCGCCGGTTCTGCATCAGTCGATGTCAACACTATCCCAACCGCGTGGATCGACAGCGTAGAAATCATCACCGGTGGCGCCTCAGCCATTTATGGTGCCGACGCTGTGACGGGTGTGGTGAACTTCCGCCTGAAAAAAGACATCACCGGCTTTAACTTCGACACCACCTTAAGCAAAGCCCAAGACAACCCATATCAAAACAAAAAAGCCAGCGTGTCTTATGGTGAAGATTTTGCCAATGGCAACGGTAACTTTGCCTTTGCCGCAGAATACGCCACGCAAGATAGCGTGAACGCCACCAAGCGCAGCAAAACACGTACTCCTTATATGGAAGTGCGCAATCCTAAAAATGGCGATAAAAAAGATCCTATCACAGGCGCAACCATCCATGATGGCATCCCAGATCGCATCACAGTCGCCAATACCGGTTGGTATGACAGCTCCATCAACGGTAACTTCCAAGCCGATGACGGGACTTGGTATATTTTCGATGCCAATGGTGCCCTGCGCGCGCAAAACTTAGGCACAACCTATGGCGAATATGGCCGCTGCAGCAACTGTGAATACCTGAACCTGGTTGAATATGCCGATTTACAGCCAAACTTTGATCGTTTAGCGCTAAGCAGCAAAACCAACTACGACCTGACCAACGATATCAACCTATCGTTTGACGTGAAGCATGTCGTCAGCAAGGGCACCAGCGAAAACCAACCATCGTTCTTTGAATACGACACCGCACTGCCAATCCAACGAGACAATGCCTACATGAGCCCAACACTGGCGGCATTTATGGATAAAAATGGTCTCGAGTCGATTGCGATCCACCGTTTCAACAAAGATGCCGGTCGCCGCTTTGAAGAAAATACCCGTACCACCGATCGCGCTGTGATCAATGTGACGGGGCAAATCAATGATGACTGGTCATTTGATAGCTTTGCAACTTACGGCACAACCAAACTTGAGCAAATCAACAAGAACAACCTGATCCGTAAGAACTTCGCGCAATCGATCGACGCGATTTTAGTTAACGGACAAGCCGTTTGTCGTGATACTGCAGCACGTGCGGCAGGTTGTGTGCCAACGTCACTGTTCGGCCCCAATGCCATCAATGATGGCGCGCGTCAGTGGTTCAACACCACCTCTGTTTCCGATAGCCGTATCACCCAGCAAGTCGCCGGTGCCAGCGTAGCTAACAGCGCCTTGTTCGACTTACCAGCAGGTGGCCTTGGTGTGGCAGCGGGTGTGGAATATCGTAAAGAAGAAAGCGAAAGCAAACCGGATGCCTTTGCCGCGACCGGTGCAACCTTCTTAAACGCCCTGCAGTACGAGTACGGTAGTTTTAACGTGCGCGAAGCTTATGCTGAAGTCTCAGTGCCGTTATTAACAGACCTGCCATTGATCCAAGACTTAGTCATTGACGGCGCCGTCCGTGCCGCCAATTACAGCTCAACCGGCGATGCGGTCAGCTGGAAATCCGGTTTAGATTGGTCCTTATCTGACGAGCTGCGGGTTCGCAGCACCTACGCGATCGCGCTGCGGGCACCAAATATCGGTGAGCTGTATGGTCCACAAAACCAAACCTTCTTCCGCGTCAACGATCCTTGCGGTAAAGAATACAATCAAAGTGCAACTCGTGGTAAAAACTGTGCGGCACTGGGCATTCCAGCCAACTTTGATCCAACCGCAACGGCATCAACCATTGAAGGTTTATCTGGCGGCAATCCGAACTTAGATCCAGAAGAATCAACCAGCTATACCGTTGGCTTTGTGTATCAGCCAGAATTTTTTGAAGATTTAATGGTGACTGTTGATTACTGGAATATCGAAATCGATGACGCCATTGACAGTGTGTCAGCACAAAATATCTTAGATAAATGTGTCGATTCACCATCAGGTTTAAATACCCAATTCTGTAATCTGATCAAACGTGATGCTGTGAGCAAAGAGTTAAAACTCATCACATCTATCACGCAAAACGTGGCGAAGCAAAGTGCCAGCGGTGTCGATTTTGAATTTGCCTACGACATTCCATTGTTTGGAGGCGAGTTAAAAACGTCATTGATCGGTACTTACTTAGATTCACGCAAAGAGTTTTCTTTCCAAGATAACCCAAGTGAATTTGATGAAAACGCCGGTTCGCTGGGTGAAGCGGTATGGCAAGAAAACCTGAAACTGTCATATCAATATGATGCTTGGTTTGCCAGCTATCGTTTAAGCCACTTAGATGCGGTTAGCTTATATAACGCTAACGCATTGGCGCGCAACCCAGACCCATCGGACATCATGGGCTACGGCAGCTACTTCCTGAGCGACCTGAGCGCAGGTTATGCGTTCGACAACGGTGTGACCTTAACCTTTGGTATTGACAATCTGTTTGACCGTGACTTACCAGGCGTAACAACCGGTACGGGTACAGGTTCAGCCAGTTACGATAACTTAGGTCGGTTGTTCTATACCTCTGTCGCGTTCCGCATGTAACCGCGGCTATGACTAGGTTTACCTGATTAAACAAGGTGAACCTAGCCTGCATAAATTCGAATGCCAGTCTTTACAACGGACTGGCATTCTTTTTTCTGGTCACCACATCGATTTCATATCAGTTAAATTCAAATAAATTAGAACAATTAGTTATGAGTAGATGGCTAAATATCTAGCCACAATTAATAAAAATAAACTATAAAAACAGCAACTTAAGCTAATTTGGCCCATATTAACCGCCAAATCCACAGGCGCCCGCAAGGCTAGACATCTCGTTATAACAAAAATGCCTGATATACAGCAAAAACTACATTTTCTTTCCTACCAATTATCGTTGTAATGCGCACCATCGGATGCACATCGCCGTGTATTGACACCGTCGATCGAGTGCTCGTTTTGTTGTGCCCCTTGGTGGGGCTACTCGGAGTAATGATGGCTACTTTCGCCCAAAATCACAGTCTGAATTCCAGCGGATATGACTTAGCCTTACCGGTGTTGGATCTGCAATTGGCGTATGGGGATGCATCAGCGCAACAACAATGGCAGCAACAACTGCGACATGCAGTCCGTGAAACCGGCTTTTTTTATGTGATCGGACATGGCATTTCCATCGAACAACAGCAGGCGTTGCTAAGTCAAAGCAAGGCATTTTTTGCTCTAAGTGAAGCGGAAAAACAGCAAGTGGCCATGATCAACTCGCCACATTTTCGTGGGTATACCGCTCGCGCCACTGAGATCACGCGCGGTCGTCCCGATCAGCGCGAGCAATTCGATATTATGCTTGAACAACAGCCAGACCGCGCCATAACGCAAAGTTGGCAGCAACTGAATGGGCCCAACCAATGGCCACGGCAATTGCCAGAACTATCATCACAATTACTGCAATGGCAACAGCAAGTCACCGATTTAGGAATAGAGTTGCTGCGCTTGATGCTGCAAGCACTGCAACTGCCGGCGACGGCTTTAGATAACACTTTGGCACCCGCGCCTTATGTACACACCAAACTGATCCGCTACCCAGGCAGTGATGATAAGCAAGGACAAGGCGTTGGTGCACACAAAGATCCTGGCTATTTAACTATTTTATTGCAAGATGAACATGCTGGGCTTGAGGTCGAAACGGACGACGGTTGGGTCAGTGCTCCACCATTACCCGGCAGCTTTATTGTGAATATTGGTGAGCTGCTGGAATTGGCATCCAATGGTTATTTCCGCGCCACTATGCATCGTGTCATAAGCCCCGAAGCCGGCATCACACGTTATTCGTGCGCTAGTTTTATCGCGGCCAATTTAGCCAGCACAGTCCCATTGCTGGATCTGCCTGCGCATTTTGCGCAAGAAGCCAAGGGGCCTGCCACGGATCCGCAAAACCCACTGTTTTATCAAGTTGGGCAAAACGTGTTAAAAGGCCGCTTGCGCTCGCACCCTGATGTCGCTGCCGCGCATTACGGCGATCTCGCAGAGCGGTTCGCCGCAGCGCCGATGCCACTGGCACGCCCAGAGATAAAAACAGTGACATCACTAACGCAAAACACCACAAGCGTGGCGGCATAACACTAGGTATTGCCAATCCACTGATAACTAGCCATCCATGCGCCAACACATGTGGATGGCTCGGTTTTTTGCGATTTTTTCAGTAGGCTTAGGCGCCCGTTGGGTACTCCATTGGGTACTGTGCGGTCGCACATATAATCTCGGTGAAATGTCGCCTGCTACGACTCTGACACCAGCAAGCAGCCATCCGAGCATGATGTTCCGGCGAGCACGCGCCAGCGCTGCGTTGTCACAGCGCTCGTTGCATCGCTTAGCGCTAGCTGACGCAGCTGTAAGCGCATTTATTATTTATTTCATAAGGTTACATTGATGAGAACACAAACGCTTGCCATCCACGCCGGTCAAGATCCCGATGCCAGTACTGGCGCATTGAATACCCCGGTGTATTTAACCAGCACCTTTAGCTACGGTGTCGCAGAGGAAGGACGGGCACGCTTTGCCGGTGAAAAATCAGGCTTCATCTATAGCCGAATGGCAAACCCGACCGTCAGTGCGTTAGAGCAAAAATTAGCCGCGTTAGAGGGCGCGGACGAAGCTATCGTAGTGGCCAGTGGCATGGCCGCATTGACCAGCATCATGTACGCCATTACGCAGCATGGGGATGAAGTCGCCTTTATTGACCCTGTGTATGGCGGCAGCGATGCCTTTTTGCGCAACACCTTAGTGCGGGCAGGGGTCAAGGTACAAAGTTATCGTAGCGACGATGATTTTGTTGCCAACCATAGCCCCAATACCCGGGTGGTGTTATGGGAACCTATCACCAATCCTACCTTAAAAGTGGTAGATACTCGGAAAATCGTTGCTATTGCCCGCGAGATCGGCGCTATTACCGTATGCGACAATACATTTTTAACCCCCGCCTTGATGCAACCGCTGGCGATGGGTGTTGATCTGGTCATGCACAGCGGCACCAAATATTTATGTGGTCATGGCGACATCATCGCTGGCGTGATCGCCGGTAACGGCCCGCTCATCCAGCGTATTCGCACTATTGCGCTGAAACATATCGGTGCGCCGATTGGCCCGCAAGAAGCCTATTTATTACAACGCGGTGTGAAAACATTGCCACTGCGGATGCGCGCTCATCAACAAAATGCCCAGCAGGTCGCTGAATTTTTAGCACAGCATCCTGCGGTCGCGAAGGTGTATTTTCCGGGCCTGAGCAGCCATCCAGGTCATGCCGTGATAGCGGAAACTGCCAGCGGTTTTGGCGGTATGGTCGCACTGGAATTGCATGGTGGCTTTGCCCGCTGCGCGCGCTTTTTGGATGCCCTGACACTATTTGCCCAAGCCGTCAGCTTGGGGGATCTTGAGAGTCTCGCCTGCCATCCTGCCAGCACGACCCACGCTGCGATGACCGCCGACGACAGACGTAACGCCGGGGTGACGGATGATTTAGTGCGTTTGAGTATAGGTGTCGAAGACGCCGAAGATCTCATCGCCGATTTAGCGCAAGCCTTAGCGCGCTAATTGCCCTGCAATCTACATCATGTGCAAATCACGTTGGCTTAGCATGACTAACCAACGTGGTGACCACAGGCCCACACGTCACAATCCTATTACCATACCATCGAAGACCCATTCTAGCGGTCGCTCTCAGCATCGCTTAGGCTTAACCAACGCACTCTGGTGATTGCCTCACATCGTCAACCGCAATCCCTGTCGGAAAAGCGCCAACGCTAGGATGCAAATTCCACCGCTCTTGACTAAGCTGGATACAAGTAAGCTTGCAGCTTCCTTCTGGTTGATTCGTCATGAATTCGTGATCCAACGTCATTCATTTTTGCTGCGACAGCCAACACAAAGGATAGCGGCTATCGACCCGTGAGCGGTCTCACCGTATCGTTCATGACAAGGTGAACAGACCGAGGACTCACGCCCAATATGGCTTTTGCTGACCGCCAAGGTTTACAAACTCATAACCATGATAAATCTGTGATGTGTGACCCTAACCTAAAACAGAACAAGGTTATGGATACTGTTGAAAGGGTTATGTTGAATGAGTATTTTGGAATGGATATTGTGTAATGGATATTGTGCAGACGATTTTTATCCATCTTCACAGATGCACCAATGCAGTGCCCGCCATCACCAAGGGGCTGCAACACAGCCTCGGCCAACGACGGATAAGGTTTCTGACCATGTCCGTCAGCGCTGAAATGATGCATTTTATAACCTATCTGCGCGCTAGCATCATCGCAGCGCTGTCTACGGTGAGTTGGCTGGCGTTCATCACGGTCACCACCAGCGTCCAGGCTTGGTCGGTGGCATCCACAGCATCGTCCGCAAACGAAAGTATACCTTTTGGTCACTATGCCATTCGCAATTGGTCGGTTCGTGAAGGTTTACCCCAGATATCTGTGCATAGCATCAGCCAAGATCCGCACGGCTATTTATGGTTGGCGACCGAACGCGGATTAGCGCGATTTGACGGGCGAAATTTTCGCCGTTTTGATCATCACGATAGTGCTCTACTACAAAACCCTATGATCAAACGCGTGTTAGCAACGCAAGATGGCAGTGTTTGGCTTATTACCAATAGCCAATTACTACGTTATCAAGATGGAAACTTTGTCGCTATTAGCTTGCCTGCAGATGACGATAGCCATGTGCAAGATATCCTAGAGTTACCCGATGGTCGTTTGGTGGTTGCCGCACGTCATTTATATCAATTTACGCAGAATCAGTTACAACGTTTAACCACATTACCGCACCCTGCCGTGAAAATTGCATGGCAACAACAGCAATTATGGATCGCCACCCAGCGTCAGCTCGGTGTATTGCGTCAAGGGCAGTTCATGCCCATGCTCAAGCAGTACCCCAATTCCAGTTGGCAAATTCAGCATCTGTTGTCCTATCAAGACCAAATTTTGCTTGGCACCAACCAAGGCCTGTTTCAACTTGACCTGCCACAACGTGGGATAGAACAAAAAGCACTCAGCCCCCATTCATCCGCACCACAGAGGAGCCCAGAGGGATTCGGTGTCAGCTGGTATCCGCTGGGCGAAGCATCGTTTGCCGAACCGGTATCTATGTTGCTACAAGATAGTCGCCAACAGCTTTGGATCGCAAGCGCAGATAGCTTGTGGCGCACAGAATCCGGTCAAGTTATTGATATTATTCGTCGTTATGATGTCATGCCGCAGCAAAAAGTGAGCGCAATACCCTGGGTTATTAGTGGCTTTGTCGATCGCGAACAACAACTCTGGTTTGGCAGTCAAGTGGCGGGGCTATTCCGATTACGGATTGAACCCACGCAGCTATTTGGTGCCAATGCAGGCCTTGAAGATGCGTTCGTCTGGAGTGTTGGCGAAGCCGAGCAGCAGCTATTAGTGGGCACAAATAAAGGTTTGTACCATTACGAACCGGCAACATCTCAATTAATCGCCTTACCGCTGGCGAGTAGCCACTTAAATACCTCGGCCGATGCAAACGCGGTGTATAGCCAATTTTATGACCAAGACCGCCAGCAATTGTGGTTAGGGGGTCGCAACGGCATCCGGATCTATCACTGGCCCAGTCTGCAATTAGCATTTGAGCTACCACAGCTGCAACACAGTCAAATTAATCAGATTTCACAAAGTGATGATGCCAGCATTTGGCTAGCGACTGAACATGGCGTTTATCAATGGCAACAACAACGCTTGGTTCGGATCCCGCTTGGTCATAATCATGCGGTTCGATTTGTGCTTCACGCCAGTGATGGCAGTCGTTGGATTGGTACGGAACGCGGTTTACAGCATTGGCGACAAGGTCAGTTTGTGCCGATTGCAGATCCAACCTTGCAACAAGCCTTCATCACGTTTTTGCAACAAGGCGCCGATGGCCGTATTGTGGTGGGAACACTGCAACATGGCATCGCCATCTCCAGAACGGTATCTGACAGAGATCGTCAACATCCACTGACAAAATGGCATTGGCTCAATACCGACAATGGATTACCAAGCAATAGCGTGACCTTTATTGCCCACGTTGCACAAGGGTTTGTGGTGGCGGGCATGGAAGGGATATATCTATTGCCAGCACCTAGTTTAAACGAGCTGACATCGGTACAAAGTCACGTCATTATTGATGACCAAGGCCTAGATGCCGGCCTTGATGGACCGCGTTGTTGTAATGGTGCCGGCGGCAGTAAAGGCATCAGTACGGATCGATTTAGCCTATTCCCGACGATTGATGGTTTGCTAAGATTGGAACACCTGCTGATCAAAGCACAACGTCAGCCGCTACAGCCGGTATTGGAATATTTGCAAACGCCTGAACAACGCTATGTGTTAATGCCTGCCACCACAAAGCCATCGATACGCGAACCTCAGGTTCTGCTGCCACCCCACCAACGCGATTGGCATTTTTCTTTTTCCGCACCACGTTTTTTTCGCCCAAATGCGTTGGAGTTTCGTTATCAACTGGTAGGTTATGATCAGGATTGGCGGTTCAGCACTGATCGAGACGCCCGGTATACCAATTTACCTGCTGGTGATTATCAATTTATGCTGCAAGTGCGCAGTGAAGAAGATCAAGCCTGGAGTCCAACCCAGCAGGTTCACATCACCCTAAAACCCTATTGGTATGAAACCTGGTGGTTGAAGATCGGACTGGTACTGCTGAGCCTCGTGTTATTGCGCTGGTATATTCAATGGCGCGCGGCGAATTTAATGACCGCGAAAGCCGAATTAGAACGTCAAATTCAGCTTCGCACGCAAGAGCTTGATACCGCGAATCAGTTGTTGTTAACCGCCAATGCTCAGTTACAAGAAGCAAGCCTGCGTGACAGCCTGACACAATTGCATAATCGACGTTATGTCGAGCAGCTATTACCCACGCTGTTGGCTCGTTCACGTCGCCACCAAGAACCATTGACCTTGATACTGCTCGATATTGATAACTTTAAACAGATTAATGATAGTCAAGGCCATTTAATGGGCGATCTAGTCTTACAGCAATTGGCACGTTTGCTACTGTTGACGGCGCGTAGCAGTGACCATGTGATCCGTTGGGGTGGTGAAGAATTCTTAGTGATCACCGAAAATAACCAAGATGCGGGCCAATTTGCCCATCGTTTGATGGAACAATTGCACGCTATGCAATGGCCATTTATGGAAACGAAGGCGACACCCGCAATAGCTCCGGCAGGCATGCACGACCACCAAGCTGCGCTTTTCTCACATCAAGATGATGTATCGGTCGCGGCTGTCCCTGTGGATCCCAAATACCAGCACAATACAGCCGCCAAAACCGTGACCTGCTCTATTGGCATTACCCAACACCCCATCCATGAGATCCCAAATTGGCACTGGGATACCTCACTCGCATTGGCGGATAAAGCCCTGTATTTGGTGAAACAACATGGCAAAAATGGTTGGCTATCATTAACAGCCATCTCCACAGCTCCAGCATCTTTAGCACCTTGGGTCGCCAACGCACAACCTATAGATCTGATTGGCAGCCCTTGGTTAGAACAACGCGGCTCCCCACAAATTTTAGCTTTGCTGGAAGAGAAACGTCAGCCTAACTAGCACCGAGCCAATGCCTACGTATTCCTTCATTTATGAACGTGGTTTTAACTGCGCGACAGACCGCGCTGGATGCTCTAATTTTAACGGCTCCGCCGTCTCCAGCTGTTGTGCCACTAGCATCGGCGCTTGCTGGTTGCTATATGACTGCTGCGCTAATTGTCGTAATAACGAATGCTCACCCTGTGGCAATCCTTGCGACGCGGAGGACGCAACACTCAGCATGTCGCTGTGACGAGCATCGGTGGGAGCAGCAAAAGCGGCACTGCACCACGCGACCACATCCATGTAATTGCGCACTTGCAGACTGGCATGCTGCAGATAAACGATGAGCAGCAATACGCTGCACCATAACAACACCATCGCACTGCGCCATCGCGGTACCGCCAATAAACGCGGCAATGTAGCTGGCGTCGCATCACGATTGGCGACGATCAGTACGGTGCTATGGTGTACCAGGGTCGTTGCCGCTTTTTTGCTGCTGTGTTCTGGGACGATCACAGCCATAGTGTGCAGCGCTTTGGCTATTAGGGATTGCGTTGTAATGGTTGTGTTCATGTTCGTTCGCCTTGTGTGCATCGCTATGGTGGCCAGTATGCCCATAAGACGTTGATCGTTCGATAACGTGGCTGCGACTTTCTGCGGACTTGGTTATAACTCGGTTATAACCACGCAAGTTGTTGATTTTTATTATTTAAATTCAACCTCACGTATTTCAGTATCTATCGGCACCACATTCATCAACATCCATTCCGTACCCGTACTATTCACATCAAAGCGTTGGAACAAATCTCGGCCTTGTTCTTGCCAACGATCATGCCGACGATTGGGGATATCGAACCGATGCAGACTTTGTTCGTACAATTCACTTTCTATCCACCACAGCTCATCACCACGCAGGTGGAACATGCTGCCAAAACGGCCGGAAATCTGCACGCCCAGCGGCTCTACGGTATCATTGATGACCATCACCAACTGCTTCTGACGATTGAGCGCCAGATAACCCTTGCCATAAGGCAGCATCCACTCGTAATCAGCCGCAATAAAATGTAACGCGCCTTTGTCGATATCATACAACCAACTTTGTAAGCTACCGTTTTCTTGCCGTGACAGCACCAGTTGACGACCATCCGCACTAAATCGGGCGGCAGACCAGTGTTGGTCATGCAGCTCCAATGACTTAAGTTGACCATCTTTGGCCGAATACACATAAAACTTTCCCGACACCCGCACTACTAATTGCTGTGTCTTGGCATGTACATTTGCCACCGCCAATTCACCATAGGGCTTTTCTAGCAACACTTGCACATTACCGTCGGCATGCAGTTTAGATAAACGCGACCATTCAATACTATGCTCCAGCTGATAGTAACTGTTAGGCTGGTCGGTAAACCATAACGCTGCGGTATGGGCGCCAGTATACAGACGCCGCCGCTGTGCAAGCTTGCCGACAGGTCCATTGGCAAAACTAAAGATGCCTGTATTTTGTTTAATCATCAGCTGTAACCAACGTGGCGAGTCAGCGGTATTAAGCATCGCTATTGAACGACTGATACCACCTAAGCTTGGATCGGCTAACATCAGCCCTTGTTGTAAGGTTTGAAAACTATCTTGTTGTGGCTGCCATAGCTGCAGTTCTCGGCTGCCTAGTAGCAAAATCTGATTGGCAGTTGGCCACTCAATATCATAAATAAATTCTTTGTACAGACTTTGCTTACGGATACTACCGGTCGCCAAATCTTGGATCATCAGCATCTGCGGCTGATCGGCGACCCGTCGCACAAAAACCACCTGTTGACCATCCGGCGATACCTTAGCCATGTAATCTTGGACTTTGGCGCTGCTGCTATAACTGATAGGTAATAATTCACCGGCAGCTGTCAATCGATAAAGCTTGAGATCGCTGTCAGAACCCGCCGAGATCACCATATCTTGGCTATGTGGGATCCGTTCAATATCAAACATAGTGGCATGCGGTTGCCCTATCGTCACCGGCTCGCCAATTAACTCGCCTTTGTCATTGATAGCCTGCTTAAATAGCTGATATTGCTTATTTTTTAATTCATGAAAATAAATAGCACTGCCATCGTGATTAAACCGCACTTGCATCACATCACCGTTGCTAGCGGTTAATTGACGCACCACCCCTGTGCCGAGATCTTGCCAAAATACAGCAAAATGTTGCGTAGATTGCGGCACGGCAGCAAACACCACCACAGCTCGGTTGGGATGTGGATCTAACGACAATTTTTGCCCATGCATGCTGACCAGAGCCTTGCCAAGTTGCCAGCTTTGTTGCTGTTGCCAATACCAGAATCCGGCGATGGCGAGACTCAATAGCAGTAATCCACCGCATAACCATCCGGCCAGGCGGCGCGTCGCGCGCGCGGGTAAGGCTAGCGGCGGTTGCCGTTTGGGTGACAACAGCGGAGTTTGTGACAAGGACGTACCATCAAACTCAGTGTTATCGCGATCTGAGGGGGCATGCCGCGCGGGGCTCAGCGGCGCAGCAACTCCGTTGGTTTGCGGCGTAATTTGCGTCGCTGTCATGCTGGCAGTTTGGGATGAAGCACTTGATGACTCTGTGATATCAGGTACAGCTTTCGCATCCATCAACGACTCGGTTTGCGCCGAGGCGTGCCCAGCGCTATCACTCAAGCTGCGCGCCGATGGGCTGCTGGGTTGGGAAGTTTTTGGCTCGCCATGCGGTTTGACGATAGCGGTTTGGCTTTGCAGCGTCGAGGATGACAACGGCTGTGGTGCCATAATCCAGCGATACCCGCGTTTTGCCGCCGATTGAATATAACGCGCCGGCTCAGCGTGATCATCAAGCGCCATCCGCAATTTACTGATGGTACGCCGCACGGCGGTATCACTGACAATACGGCCGACCCACACCTGCTGATGCAGTTCGTCCAGACTGACAAAACGGTCATAATGCTGCAACAAATAGCACAGGACTTCATACACCTTAGGTTCCAGTGCAATTTCCTTGGTCCCCCATAACAAATGGCGGTTGACCGGACATAACACATAGTCACCAAGCTGCAGTTTTTCTTTAATTTCCATTTAGTTAGCCTAGTTTTCCCCAACAACACCAGTATGCGCATATCAACAGCGGCAGGCTAGACCTTGTAAGCTACGCTGTTTTTTCATCCACCACTGGACGTGATACTACCACAATGGTTAAACCATTGTTAATTAAACTGACAGTTACATTTTGCGACAAATTTTGTGCGTCACAGGGTTATCGCCACTTGCATCTATACTGCATTGGTGTATTACTATATCAATACACTAGACGAATGCAATACATCACCAAAAGGAGTTGTTACATGATCGTGCTTGATAACATCAGCCGCACAATGGGCAATACAGCGATACTACGTAATATCAGTAGTCACATAACACCAGGCAGTGTTGTGGCTTTACTAGGTAAAAATGGCAGTGGCAAATCAACTTTACTCAGCACTATGTTGGGGTTTACCCCAGCCACTGCGGGTCATTGCCGCCTGTTTGGTGTGGACAGTACCAATTTGACGCCGAAGGAACGGCAACGGATAGGCTTTGTACCGCAGCACGATTTTTTGCTATCCACAGCCACCGCACTGCAACAAATACAGTTATTCCAACAGTTTCAGCCACATTGGGACCATGACCTATGTGCTCACTTACTGCGTGAGTGGCAGATCCCAGTACAACAAGAAATCCGCCAGCTCTCGCAAGGCCAGCAGCAAAAGTTAGCCATCATCCTTGCCTTGTGCCATCGCCCGGAATTGTTGGTATTGGATGAACCTGTCGCGAGCCTTGACCCCTTAGCGCGGCAGCAATTTTTACAACAGCTGATGGATATCGTCAGCGCCTCTGCCGATACCGCAACACCGGTCAGCGTTATTTTTTCCTCACATATCGTCAGTGACTTAGAGCAAATAGCCAGCCATGTATGGCTGTTAAAAGACGGTCAATTGTGGGTGGATAGTGAACTCGATCAGTTAAAAGAATCGGTGGCGGTGATCACTGTTCCCACCGATATGGTGTTACCTGAATTGCCCAATATCAAGCTGTTACGTGATCACCAATTTGCCGGCCAACGTCACCTTACGGTATGGCAACAGCAACCTGGTGCCTTGGAGCATGCCTGTGCTTTATTACAAACATGGCTCCCAACACCGCTGTCACAGCATCGAATGACACCGAAGTTTTTGTCATTGGAAGGTATCTTTTTGGAGTTTCATGCATGAACACATCCTTTACTACCTCGCTCCCTATCACGAAAGCTGTCGCTACGTTGCCAACAACGATCACCGCTCCCCAACGCAGTTCACGGTGGGGCAAGCTGCGTAGTGTGACCACGGTCGCCATTTGGCCACATCCGGTATTACGCTGGGTGATGTTATGGTTGCCGTTGCTGGGCATGCTGTTGCTGGCGATGGTCGTTGGGCAAAAAGTCGCGGGATTATTCCCGGCGTGGCAAACCTATTTTGGTTACACTGCAGGGGTGGCCATGTTGTTTTTAGCGCTGGGTATACTATGCAACATCCTGCTGCCGGTGATGGCTGTGCGGCGCTTTCTCCAGGTAAAAAACGCCATGTTATTGCCATCTATTCATCGTTATTTATGCGCGATTGTTTTTGGCTGTCAGTTGCTATTTTTCCTGTGTGTGGTGCCCATTGTGCTGATCCGCGGCGGTATCGACGCTATGTGGATGCCCAGCACTGTTGCCGCACTTCTTTATTGCGGCATCGGATTGGCATTTTATAATCTGTCGGTGTTACGGTTTGGCCCCAACGCGACACTGGGTTTAGTGTTTTATGCCACGGTCGCCCCCACCATGGCTCGCAGTGAATGGGTCGCTTGGTTTATTTCGCCTTGGGCCTGCACTGTGGTGGCAGCACTTTGCATGTTGTGCTGGTGGGCGACGTATCGCTTACTTTGTAAAAACAGCACCCCATCGCATGTTGCACTGCGCCCACAGACCGTACACGAGAGCTCGCCGCTTGTCACTACTCGGCCATGGTGGCAGCGATTTATTCCCCGGCAGTGGCAAAACGCCAAACAACTGGCGGCAAGCCTGACGTTGCAAGAGCCCAATGATTTTTGGGGTATTCAGCGCGCCCTGAGCCTCAGCCAACTGATTGCGTTCGGCTACGGCGTGACGCAATGGTTAAAACCAGATCCGATAAATAGCATCAGCACTCGGCTGTTCTGTGTGTTTTTAATGCTGATCGCGCTGCTGAGCTTGATCAACAACATGGGGCAACGCTTAGCCATGTTGTACTGGTATGGCACTACGACACGGCGGGAATTGTTGAAGCAGTATGAGCGCCTGTTGTTTAAGATCATCGCCTACAGCATGCCAAGCATGGCACTAATCATAGCGTGCACTATACCTTGGCCGCAGAACAACACCCTCACGGTTGTACTCATGTATCTCAATGTAATGCTGTTTTGCATTAATATCAGTGTTCAGCTTGGCTACCTACAATTGGTATGGGCACATTTGCGGCAAACCATGACAGGTCTGGTTCTGTTGGCGGTCTTAGTGCTATGGCTGATCCCGTTTGTCATTTACCCCAGTGACAGCATGCCGATCTATATCAACCTGGCCTTACTGGCATGTCATTGGCCACTGCGGTGCTGGGCACAACAACGGTTGCAACGTCTAGACTTGATGGGACTTTATATTCAAGCGCGTCGTATCGAGGAGCAAACCCATGCTTTTACTCAATCCCGCTAGTGGTGAACCCATCTATCGGCAAATCATGGATCAGATCCGACGTTTAATTCAAAGTGACCAACTCAAAACTGGTGACGAATTGCCGTCGGTACGCGATATCGCCCTGCAATATCGCCTTAATCCGATGACGGTATCAAAAGCCTATAGTTTGCTCGAAACCGAAGGCTGGATTGAACGTCAGCGCGGCAAACCGATGCGCGTTAAAGCTCAAACCATGGCGAGCGCGGCAGATAGAGCCGAATTACTGCAGCCACAGCTGGCGGCATTGATCTTATCGGCACAGCAACTAGAGTTACCGCTACAGACTGTGGTGCAATTGCTAGCACAGCACTGGCCAACCCCAATCGACCATACTCAAACCTTCGATTTGCAAAATAAATAACACGGAACTAGCATTATTAAAACAAAGGAGATTTTTATGCAACAAACAGCAACTGACACCACCTCATCAACTAAACCTTTAGCTATTCTGCGCAAAGGACCGGCGCCACAAACGGGTATACTGCGCAGTGTCGGCAAGCCCAAACTGTTAGCGTTGTTTTTCATTGCCTGTTTGCTCTCGATAATGTGCACATTACAGCTGCCCGTGCGTTGGCTGGCCATCCCCAACGAGTTCAACACAGTGTTACATTTAGTCAGCCTTGCCACCATGTTTGCCGTACTATGGTATGGTTTTAAACAACGGCAAACACAGGATCGGCAATTTAGTTTGCTCACTCAGTTACAGCTACGAAACGGCACAGCTTTTATTGGCGACTTAGCGCTGCCCGCCCTGTCGCAAGTAGCCATTGGTACCCATAGCTTAACTGGCGCGGCATATGTGCATTTGGCATGGAATGGTGACCACTTTTGGGCATTTGATCCAGCAGAACTGGCTGACGTAAGGTCATGGTTTCAAACGCAGTTTCCGGGCATTCGTATCGTTGAATAGTGACAAGCCAAGCACAGTGACAAGCATAGTGCCAAGCGTTGCATCCTTGTATAGAATGCGTCTCTGTTATTTGATGCAACGACGTTTGACACAATGTCATTCGCAAGGGAGCGCCTGCTCCTTTGCTTTCAGTAGGATCGACCATGAGCAGTAACCAACACTTTACGATGAATCAATGGCTGTTATCGCTACTGGCCACCATTGCCTTTGTCCTTAGCAGTATTCAGCAAGTGCAGCAACAAGATTGGCTAGCGCTTGGGTCTGTGGTCGTGGCCTGGGTAGTGGTGTTATGGCTGATTTGGCGACATCGCCAACGCGGTGAGGCTATCTTGGGTGCTGAACTGCAATCCTTGCTGCAGCGGCTACAAATCGATGCACAGCATTTACGTATCGATCAAGATTGCTGGCCACTGGATCGCATCCAACGTATCGAAATGGGCATCATCGACCAGCAACGTGCCTATATTTATTTCACCATCGATGCAACAGCGCCAGATACACCAGCGCCAGATACACCAGCGCAGGCAAGTACGCTGGTGCGCAAATACCTGATCCCGTATCAAGAATACGAAAGTTTGCAGCAGCAACTGATGCCAGCTCTCCCTCATACACAGTGGTTGCTGCCACAGCAATGACCGTTGCCAGCACTGTGACAGTATTGATGATGAACATGTTGATGGTAACAGTATTGCGGTTGGCGTGAGTACGGCGAGATTAGACCAAACCTATGCCCGCCACTAGGCGGCGGGCGTGAGAATAATTTCCCCTGGCAACAATTGCAGTTGCAGCGGCATATCCAGTAACAACCGATGCTGCCATTTGGTTTTATCTAACTGATATACAGGATAATCTGCCAGCAAGCGCTCCAGCTCGGCTTGCAAGGGTGCCGTTAACGGTTTTAACCGTCCTTGCCATTGCCCAGCATGGATCTCACTGTGCTTGAGCTGAAATTGGCGTAAATAGATACCTTGTTTAACCCGATCAAAGTAAGGTTGCGCTGCCAGCTCTAGTTGCCACCCCACCGGTAACTGCACCAAGCTCGCATCCACCGAACCTTGTACTTGTAATGATAACAAGACCACAGGCTGCTGCGCCGGCGCGATTTGTAGATCTAACTGACGCACCGCAAATTGTAGCGGCAAGCCTTTGAGTGCCACCTGCTGCTGTAAACGGCTGATCTGCTGCTGCGCCATTTGATTTAATTCAGCCTGCGAGACGCTATATAGCGCCAATGGCGTTGTACTACTGCATGCGCTCAGCATGAACATAAGCATCAGACCACCCAATAGCCAAGCGCGACCTAAAGTGGCTGATAAACAGTGCTGAGCTAACCCAGCAAAACCGAACTGAAACATAAGAGATCTCACGAAACACGCCGAAGATAGATGTCGACGTCGAAGTTGCCTTGAGGTCAGTGACTGACCTCAAGTATTTTGATAACACGGCGGCATACACAGGTGCCCCTGCACAGGTACACAACGCTTTTGCGCAATACACCTTTAAGCAATACCATTCGTCAGTGCTCTTAAAGAGTGTCCTGCAAGAGTGCTTTAGAACAATAGGGTAAGACCGGGCGTTCACGCCCGGTCTTACCGCTGCGCCGTTAGGATTTTTTGATTTTCACAGGCCGCTGCCAACCGCTGATATGGCGCTGTTTACTACGCGCCACCACCAACTCGTCTGCGGCGACATGACTGGTCACCACAGATCCCGCACCGACAGTACTGTTTTGCCCTAAGGTTATCGGCGCCACTAACGAACTGTTAGAACCAACAAAAACCCCATCTTCGATGGTGGTGACAAACTTATTGGCACCATCATAGTTACAGGTAATAGTCCCAGCACCGATATTGACCTTACTGCCAATCACAGCATCGCCCAAATAGGTTAAATGGTTGGCTTTAGACCCTTTACCCAAGCTGGCTTTCTTCAGTTCAACGAAGTTACCCACATGGCTGTCATCCGCCAATACGGAATCCGGCCGGATCCGCGCGTAAGGTCCCACCGAACACCCGGCACCAATGGTCGACGCTTCCACCATCGAATTGGGCTTGATCTCAGTGCCATCACCAATAGTGACGTCTTTCAAAATACAATTGGCACCAATCACAACACCGTTGCCCAGTACCACTTTACCTTCAAAAATGACGTTGACATCGATCATGACATCGCTGCCCACCGTCACTTCCCCACGCACATCAATACGTGCCGGATCCCGTAAGTTGGCACCGTTTAACATCAACTGTTCGGCTTGCCGCGCTTGATAAGCCCGCTCAAGCTGCGCCAATTGCACCCGATTATTGGCGCCTTCGGTTTCAATCGGATTCGCCGGATGGGCGGTGGCAATCGACACACCTTCTGCGGCCGCCATTGCAATAATATCGGTCAGGTAGAATTCACCCTGCGCATTATTATTCTGTAACTGACTTAAGTAACGTTTTAACGCTTGGCCAGGCACCGCCATGATGCCACTATTGACTTCATTGATCAGCAGCTGCTCTGGCGTGGCATCTTTTTGCTCAACAATACCAACCACAGCGCCTTGCGCACGCACAATACGACCATAACCGGTGGGGTTGGCTAGCTTGACGGTCAATACCGCTAAACCATGGGTAGCACGGACCGCCAGTAACTGTTGCAGTGTTTCAACGCGGGTTAACGGCACATCGCCATACAATACCAACACAGTGTCATCATCCGCGATCAGAGGCACCGCTTGTTGTACGGCATGACCTGTACCTAACTGTTCCGCTTGCAACACCCAGTTTAACGGCTGATCACCCAACTGCTGTTGCAGTTGCTCAGCACCATAACCGTACACCAAATTAATCTTTTCGGCGCCCAGCTGGCGGGCAGTATCAATCACATGTTGCACCATCGGCCGCTCAGCCACTTTATGCAACACTTTGGGAAGTAACGATTTCATCCGCGTGCCTTTACCAGCCGCGAGGATCACCACGTTTAATGCCATTTTGCCAATCCTTTTCAGTTTATAGGCAGATTCTAACGGAATTAAACTGAAATTACAGTGAACAACGGCAGGAAAATTCTGCTAATGGCATAGCCATCGGCGGCGGCGACTTAGACTTAGAGTGCGTTCGTATGGATCAGGAAAAACATGCATATGTACATCAGGCTCATCCCTCGTGATGAGCCTGATGTGCAAAACTACATTTTTTCAATTTTATAGCCCGCTTTCTCCAGCAAAGCTAACACCCCGTCAGGACCCGCCATATGGCCTGCCCCCACTAACACCAGTTCACGTTGTTTGTTGCCGAACATCCGTTCAATTTTGGGTTGCCAATTGTTGTTACGCTTGGTAAACACATCATCATACATTTTGGGGTCAAATTTGATGGTTTCATCCACCACTAAGGTCTTGAGTGCCGCTAAATCCCCTGCCCGCCACGCCGCGACCAACTGGTTGAAATAGCTCTTATAATCCTTCACTTGCTCCAATTGCAATTTGATAAATTGATCGGGATCGGTTTCGCCCATGCCGGCTAACAAGGCAATTTGCTCATCCAAGGTTTCTAGATACAAGGTGGTTTTATTATCTTTTTTCGCCCGTGCCATATAGTGCGCATCCACACCTTCACCATTGAGCTGGGCTTTTTTCATTTCAATTTGCAGCATGGTTAGCATCACAAAAGCGGGTTTAAAACCGTCTAAATTGGCCAACGGTACCCCAACCGTTTTGAAATAAGCATCCAAGTTAGCATACACCTCGGGCGATAACACTTTGCTCAGCCGCTTGCCATCGGCATAGGAAAATGCCTGCATCATGCGAATTTGTGCTTGGTTATCACCGGGTTCTGGTGTTTTCGCTTCAAACACCAAGGTATCGGCCGCCTTGTACGCGACATCAAATTCCTCAGGTAACGGGAAAGCAGATGGTGGTAATAAATGCACAGTACCGCCAAGATAAATAAAGTCGTTCCCTTTGGAGACTTTCCACATCGAGGTATCTGCCAGCGCACTGTAACTACTTAACATGGCCGCCATAGCAAAGGGTAATGTACGGGCTACTTTTTTCATTATGCTGTTCATATGTTCTTCCTTTGTAATAAATAGATAAATTCTATAACGACATTGCGATTTATTAACGCCCAATGTTCATAGTTTGCGCTAACTGCGCTTGCAATTGTTCAGCTAACCACTGTTCGTTATTGATCTCTAAAGTGGCTTGGTTACGGATCACGGTTGCCGTCACAATACAATGGTCATAACGGACTTGTGCGACGACATAATAGTTACCACAGCTCATTCGAGTACGCACTTGGTCATACTGCGGTTCGGCATCGGTAGCTAGCGCCATAGGGCTACCCACTAGGCTACATAACATCAAACTCACTGTGATCATCGATTTGCGGGTTTTGCTGCTGGTTTTGGTATTCATGGTGTTGCGAGTATTGTTTGTTGTGTTCATGGCTAAATCCTCATCCCGTATGGGTTCATGTGTGCATCATGGTTTAAACATACATTCGATGCGCTTGCTATCGGTAAGCGGCTATCGAACCTCGTTGCGATGAGCTCAATCTAACCAGACAGCGCCATAACCACCATAACGAAACCACGACCATTGCCGGACTTCGTTATAACTTTCGCTCCAACCAGAATATAACCATTTAACTTGTTGAAAATTAAATATTTTAATTATTAGAAAACATGAACGGTCACAGATACTATCCGTATTAAAACGCGATGCGGGGAACATGATGTCGCGGATGCAACCTTCGATGGCGACCAGACGTGGATAAAATCCGTGTATATGTCGATATACCGCAGCATAAAGCGCAATACGCCCAGACGGGAACATTTGGCCGTGGCATTATCAGAGAATTGATACCGTAGCCATGCCTTTAACCCTACGATGGTGCAACTATCTATGGATAGCCTCGCGTCATCCCAGAGCGGATAAACTGTGGTTGTGGTAAATCGTTATCCTGTAGCACTGCCCGTAAATTACGCACCGCCCTCGTACCGGGGTAGTCGACACGACACGCACTAGCCACACCACATCCTGCAACTCAATCAGACTGACATAGCGATCACGGTGCTACATCAAATAACATGTGACAATATCCTAGGCTCTAGTGTTATGCGCTGATCCGCTTGGAGCAATTCTTGTAGCACCTTATCCAGCAATACATCGTCCAAACGGATTTTAGGCGGTAATACAGCAGAAAACACAATAACCCAGCAATATTCAAGTAGAGATAATCAACAGATGAAACATCAGCTTACAAAGATGTAGCCTATTTGCAAGCAAGATACACATTGGTGGGACGAGAGAATTTGTTATAGATACAAAAAAGCCACCCGAAGGTGGCTTTTTGCAACGTATGCAGGCGAACTTAGTTCTTGCCGCGCAGTTTCTGGATCAGACGCAACTGAGCGATAGCTTCAGCCAGTTGAGCTGCAGCTTCTGCGTAGTTGAAATCAGCGCCAGCATGCTGCATGGCTTCGGAAGCACGTTTTTGTGCTGCCAATGCGGCTTGCTCATCCAAGTCTTCCGCTCGGATCGCAACGTCAGCCAGAACAGTGATGCTGTCCGGTTGTACTTCAAGTACACCACCGGCAACATACAACAACTGCTCTTCACCAAACTGTTTTACGATACGAACCATACCTGGCTTGATGCCGGTCAGCAGTGGAATGTGGCCAGGCAGAATACCCAACTCACCTTCACTACCAGTCACCTGAATGGACTCAACAAGGCCTGAGAACAAACGTTCTTCGGCACTTACCACGTCCAGCTGTACTGTCATCGCCATTTCGCTCTCCTAAAGCTGTAAAATTACAGCTTCTTCGCTTTTTCGATCGCTTCGTCGATTGAACCAACCATGTAGAAAGCTTGTTCTGGCATATGGTCGAACTCACCATCCAGAATGCCTTTGAAACCACGGATAGTGTCTTTCAGTGGAACATATTTACCTGGCGAACCAGTAAATACTTCCGCAACGAAGAACGGCTGCGACAGGAAGCGTTGGATTTTACGAGCACGGAATACCGTGGTACGGTCTTCGTCAGACAGCTCGTCCATACCCAAAATCGCGATAATGTCTTTTAACTCTTTGTAACGCTGTAACACTGACTGTACGCCACGCGCCACTTCGTAGTGCTCTTTACCGATCACTAACGGATCTAATTGGCGAGAGGTTGAGTCCAGTGGGTCAATCGCAGGGTAAATACCCAAAGATGCGATGTTACGGCTCAATACAACAGTTGCATCCAAGTGCGAGAACGTGGTGGCAGGTGACGGGTCAGTTAAGTCATCCGCTGGTACGTAAACTGCTTGGATAGAGGTGATAGAACCAGTTTTGGTTGACGTGATACGCTCTTGCAGAACGCCCATCTCTTCCGCCAATGTTGGCTGGTAACCTACCGCTGACGGCATACGACCTAACAGTGCAGATACTTCAGTACCAGCCAGTGTGTAACGGTAGATGTTGTCAACGAAGAACAGAACATCACGGCCTTCGTCACGGAACTTCTCTGCCATCGTCAAGCCCGTTAACGCCACGCGTAAACGGTTTCCTGGCGGCTCGTTCATCTGACCATAAACCAGTGATACTTTGTCCAGAACGTTTGAATCGTTCATTTCGTGGTAGAAGTCGTTACCTTCACGAGTACGCTCACCTACACCGGCGAATACAGAGTAACCGCTGTGCTCGATCGCGATGTTACGGATAAGCTCCATCATGTTTACGGTTTTACCTACACCGGCACCACCGAACAGACCTACTTTACCACCTTTAGCGAACGGACAAACCAAGTCGATAACCTTGATACCCGTCTCTAACAGCGCGTTAGAAGCCGCTTGGTCTTCGTAGCTTGGCGCTGCACGGTGGATTGGCATACGCTCATCTTCACCGATTGGACCCGCTTCGTCGATTGGCTCACCCAATACGTTCATGATACGACCTAAGGTCGCTTTACCCACAGGAACGTGGATCGCTTTACCTGTGTTCGCAACTTCAGCACCACGACGCAGACCGTCAGTGGAACCTAACGCGATAGCACGTACAGTACCGCCGCCTAACTGCTGTTGTACTTCAAGTACTAAACCAGCTAAGTCGCCGCTTGTTACGTTTAACGCGTCATAGATACCAGGTACCGCATCTTGTGGAAAGTCGATATCCACAACGGCGCCAATGATTTGGACTACCTTACCTTGACTCATGTTCATTCCTCTAATTTCTCAAACCTGTGAACCTAAGCGTTAAACAGCAGCAGCACCGGCGACGATTTCGCTCAGTTCCTGCGTGATGGCTGCTTGACGTGCTTTGTTGTAAACCAGTTTTAAGCCTTCCATTAAGTTTCCGGCGTTGTCGGTTGCTGCCTTCATGGCAACCATCCGCGCCGCTTGCTCGCTGGCGGCGTTTTCGACTACGCCTTGGTAAACCTGAGACTCCACATAACGATTAAATAACTTGTCCAAAATCACAATTGGCTCTGGCTCGTAAATGTAGTCCCAGCTATGGCTTTTCGCTGGCACGTCTGCTTTTGGTAATGGTAAGAGCTGCTCGATCACCGGCTCTTGTTTCATGGTATTGACGAATTTGTTGTACACCACGAACAAACGATCAATACGCCCTTCGTTAAACGCGTCTAACATGACACGAACAGAACCGATGACATCGGCTAAACGAGGAACGTCACCAGCACCAGATTGTTGGGCCAGTACTTTACCGCCAAAACGCTTGAAGAAGGCTGTCGCTTTGTTACCGATCACGGCAACATGCGAATTGACGCCTTGGTCTTTCCAGCGTTTCATATCGTTGGCAATACGTTTAAATTCGTTGGTATTCAAGCCGCCGCAAAGGCCACGGTCTGTCGATATTACGATGTAACCCACATTCTTTACCGGCCGTTCTTGTAAAAACGGGTGACGGTATTCGATGGAGCCATTCGCAATATTGCCGATCACTTTGCGCATACCTTCCGCGTATGGACGACTGTGGGCGACTCGCTCTTGCGCTCTGCGCATTTTGCTAACCGCCACTTTTTCCATAGCGCTGGTGATCTTACGAGTATTGTTAATACTCCCGATCTTACTTTTAATCTCTTTTGCGCCGGCCATGACTAATCTCCGAAAAATTCAACGACCGGGTGATGTCTCCATCACCCGATGCAATTACCAGGTCTGAGTCGCTTTGAACTTCTCAATCGCCGCTTTTAAGGTGGCTTCGATCTGGTCGTTGTAGTTACCGGTTTTGTTGATATCAGCCATGAACTCTGCATGCTCTGCGTGCATGTATGCTAACAGCGCAGCTTCGAAGTCCAAAATCTTGGCGACGTCGACGTCTTTCATGTAACCTTTTTCGATAGCGAAAATTGAAACACCCATATCAGCCACGCCCATCGGCGCGTACTGTAGCTGCTTCATTAATTCGGTTACTTTCTGACCATGATCTAACTGTGCACGGGTCGCATCGTCAAGGTCAGACGCGAACTGGGCGAATGCCGCCAATTCACTGTATTGTGCCAACGCCAAGCGGATACCACCGCCCAACTTCTTGATGATTTTCGTCTGTGCAGCACCACCAACCCGAGATACCGAAATACCCGCGTTAACCGCAGGACGGATACCTGCGTTGAACAGGTTAGATTCTAAGAAGATCTGACCGTCAGTAATTGAAATTACGTTGGTTGGAACGAATGCAGATACGTCACCCGCTTGCGTTTCGATGATTGGCAATGCCGTTAATGAACCGGTCTTACCTTTCACTTCACCGTTGGTGAAACGCTCTACATAATGCTCGTTAACACGAGATGCACGCTCTAACAGACGGCTGTGTAGATAGAATACGTCACCTGGGTAAGCTTCACGGCCTGGTGGGCGACGTAATAACAATGAAATTTGACGATAAGCAACAGCTTGCTTCGACAAGTCATCGTATACGATTAAGGCGTCTTGACCGCGGTCACGGAAGTATTCGCCCATAGTACAACCAGAGTATGGTGCTAAGAACTGCAATGCCGCCGCTTCAGATGCAGACGCAACAACCACGATGGTGTGGGCGAGGGCGCCGTGCTCTTCTAACTTGCGAACAACGTTTGCAATCGTTGATGCTTTTTGACCAACACATACGTAAATACATTTCACGCCTGTGGTTTTTTGGTTAATGATGGCATCAATGGCTAACGCAGTTTTACCTGTTTGACGGTCACCGATGATCAGTTCACGCTGACCACGACCGATAGGGATCATGGCATCAACAGATTTGTAACCAGTTTGCAGTGGTTGATCAACCGATTGACGGTCGATAACACCAGGTGCAATCTTTTCAACTGGCGCGAAACCCGCAGACTCAACTGGACCTTTACCGTCGATAGGCTCACCTAAGGTGTTGACTACACGGCCTAACAAACCAGGACCAACTGGAACTTCTAAAATACGGCCAGTGGCTTTAACTTTAATACCTTCGCGCAGATCCGCATAAGGACCCATAACGACCGCACCCACAGAGCTACGCTCTAAGTTTAATGCGATCGCATAACGGTTGCCTGGAAGCTCGATCATCTCACCTTGCATACAGTCAGCAAGGCCATTGATACGGATAATACCATCGGTAACAGACACGATAGTACCTTCGTTACGAGCTTCACTGACAACTGCAAACTGAGCAATACGTTGTTTGATCAGTTCAGAGATTTCAGTGGAATTCAGTTGCATGCTCTAATCCCCAATTATGACTGCAGCGCAGTGGCTAGACGGTCTAACTTACCGCGAACTGAACCATCAATCACCAGATCACCGGCTTTGATTAACATACCTCCGACAACCGTCGGATCTACGCTACAGTTCAACTTAACTTTGCGTGCTAAACGCTGTGATAACGCCACGATCAATTTGTCTTGCTGAGCGGCGCTGAGTACAGTGGCCGAAACAACGTCAACCGTCATTTCTTTCTCATACTCGGCCTTTAACCGCAAATACTCTTCAAACACTGCCGGCAGCGCCAGTAAACGCTGGTTTTCTGCCATCAGTTTGATGAGGTTTTGACCATGTGTATTCAGCTGTTCACCACAAACCTGGATAAAAAAAGCTGCCTGTGTGTCAGCAGCGCCGTTGCTTGATAATTGCTCGACCGCTAATGGGTTCTTTGCAACTTCCGCTGCAAAGAACAACATATCAGCCCAAGCAGCCAAAGCATTTTGTTCGACCGCAAAGTCAAACGCAGCTTTGGCATAAGGACGAGCAACAATAGTCAGGTTAGACATGGCTCATCCTCGTTATAGTTCAGCAACCAGTTTTTCCAGGATGTCGCTGTGAGCAGCTTCATCGATTGAACGCTGAAGAATTTTCTCAGCACCAGCCACAGCCAAAGCTGCAACTTGCTTACGTAATTCTTCACGGGCTTTAATTCGCTCAGATTCAATCTCAGCTTTAGCTTGTGCCAGAATTTTTTCCCGCTCAGCCTGCGCTTTCACAGCTGCTTCTTCAATGATCTGTGCTTCACGCTTTTTCGCTTGATCAATCAAAGCTGAAGCCTGAGTTTTCGCTTCAGCCAACTGCTGTTTGACCTTGTCCTGCGCCAGACGTAAGTCTTGCTCAGCACGGTCAGACGCAGCCAAACCTTCGGCAATTTTCTGCTGGCGAGCTTCAATGGCACCAATCAGTGGTGGCCACACATACTTCATACAAAACAGTACGAAGACCGTAAAAGCTATTAATTCGCCAATAAGAGTGAGGTTAAGATTCACGACCTCTCCCCTCCTTTAAAGTTGGTTGTCTGATGGGTTCTTGTCGTATTACAGAACGAACAGAATAACCATGGCGATACCAACACCGATCATCGCAACGGCGTCGATCAGACCGGCCAGGATGAACATCTTAACTTGCAGTGAAGGGGCTAATTCTGGTTGGCGAGCACAAGCTTCCAAGAATTTACCACCCATGTTACCGAAACCAATAGCGGTACCGATAGCACCGAAACCGATCAGCAGAGCAACAGCGATAAATTTTAAACCTAACATGAGTTCCATAGTTTTCTCCAAAGTTTCAATAGTTAAAAGTTAAAACGAAATTGGTACACATTAATGGTTATCAGAGCTAGCCATGCTCAGATAAACGATTGTCAGCATCATAAATACGAAGGCCTGCAATACAATGACCAGGATGTGGAATACCGCCCACACAAAGTGCAATGGTAATTGCATCAAGCCAATAGCACCGATCAGAATAAAGATCAGCTCACCCGCGTATAAGTTGCCGAATAACCGCAGCGCCAGTGAGAATGGCTTAGAGACCAACGCAATGGTTTCTAACAACAAGTTAAATGGGATCAACAGCGCCTGCACCACAGGGTTAGCCGCATGGAACGGATGCAGTGTCAGCTCTTTAATAAAACCGCTCACACCTTTGATTTTGATAGAGTAACCAATCATTAACAGGAATACGCCAATCGCGAGTGCCGCTGTTAAGTTGATATCTGTGGTGGGTACAATTTTCATGTACACATCGTGTGGATCCATACCGAACGCCGTGGCACCTACAAAACCAGCAAAGGCAGGCAGGAAATCGACTGGGATCAAATCCATCAAGTTCATCAGGAAAACCCAAACGAAAATAGTTAACGCGAGTGGCGCAATTAACTTACTCCGACCGTGGAAGGTGTCTCTGACATTGTTAGCAACAAATTCAACGATCATTTCGACAAAACACTGGAACTTGCCAGGTACGCCGATGGTTGCTCTATTTGCTGCACGTTTGAATAAGAATAGGAACAAAATCCCTAAACCAATTGACCATGCCAAGGTATCAATGTGCCATGTCCAGAAACCGGCCTCACTACACGCTTTGTTAAACGCGATACTGCCATCGACAGTACACATTTTGGCGTTGGTAAGGTGGTGCTGAATATGGCTGGTTAGAGTAATCTCTTCTCCAGCTGCCATTTCAAGTCCCGTTAGTTAATGTTTAAAAAAGAAACCTTTAAAACACTGCAAAATCACCACTGCGACATAGGTCAAAAGTAATGGCTCTGCCTCTGTTTGTTTATTCTGTAACACCACGGCCATCAACAGAGCTGCAAGCATTAGCTTGAGCGAAAGACCACGCTGTATGGCTCCAAGTGCATAATCCGGTTGCGTTGCCGCGTCATGTTTAAACGCCAGCAACAAAAATACCACATTAACCACAACTGCGATCAGGCCGCCTTTAAACGCCGACATCGCAGCCGTCGATGAAACTGTTAAATACGCTACAACACATAACAATGTCAGTAGCAATTGGCTCAAGACAAATAGGTACGCACGTTTTTTATTATTTTTAAGTTCTTGCACCGTATTTGTAACTTCCTCGAACGACCAAAAACGTAGAAAAAAGTTCGCGCAAGTATACTTAACTGCCTTATTTTTGCAACCAAAACCGACTGGACGCTATATTTTGTCGGTGGCTGCGAAAACCACCAACTTAAATACCAAATAGAGGTAAAAAACGCGCTCGCAATTAGGCTTCAGAGCTTAGACCTAACTGGCTCAAAATGCCTTCCAGCTCAGTCAAGTTACTGTAAGAAATCACCAGCTCGCCTTTGCCTTTTTTGTTGTAATCGATACTGACAGGGGCAGCAAAGCGTTCACTCAAACGTTGCTCCAGTGCTTCAACATCAGGATCTTTCACCTTTGGCGCAGCCGCAGGCTTGGGTTCTAAGATTCGACGTACCAGTTGCTCCGCATCCCGGACAGTCATTTGCTTCGCCACAATAAGACGTGCCGCTTCGGATTGTTGTTCAGCGTTTAACGCAAGTAGGGCACGGGCATGGCCCATTTCGATGTCGCCATGTTCCAGCAGGAGTTTTACATCCTCCGTTAGCTGGTTCAAACGCAGCAAATTAGTGACTGTGGTCCGCGACTTTCCAACGGCGTCGGCCACTTGCTGGTGAGTTAAATCAAATTCTGTTAACAACCGTTGTAATGCCACCGCTTCTTCCATGGCATTGAGATCTTCACGTTGAATATTTTCTATCAGCGCTATGGCAACTGCGGCTTCATCCGGCACGTTTTTCACTAGGCAAGGTACATCGGCCAGTTGTGCTAACTGCGCGGCACGCCAACGCCGTTCACCGGCGATGATTTCATAACGCTGTGGCGCAATGGTGCGCACGACAATGGGTTGGATCACGCCTTGAGCACGGATGGAATTCGCTAAATCCTCCAGCGCATCCTGCGACATATCTTTGCGCGGCTGGTATTTACCCGGTTGTAACCACTCGATAGGGATGTTTTGTAAGTCAGATTGAACACTTTCAGCTGAACTTTCATCTGGCTGGTTCAGCTGTGAATCAGTGCCACTGAGGGCTTGTGGGTTTGTTAATGGTTTTGCCGTGGTCAGCAAAGCATCCAGGCCTCGGCCTAGGCCACGTTTTTTAACCGACATTGCTGTAATACATCCCTAATAGTGCCATGTTAGGCAGTTTTACTGATTTTTTTATCTGCGCGACGAAGGATTTCGCCCGCGAGGGCTAAATAGGCTTTCGCACCGGTCGAACTTTTATCGTAGTACATCACGGGTGTACCAAAACTTGGCGCTTCCGCCAAACGGACATTACGAGGGATCACCGCGCGATAGACTTTCTCGCCAAAATGGCGTTTTAACTGTTCGGATACATCATTCGCCAACCGATTGCGTGGATCATACATCGTCCGTAAAATGCCTTCGATCTTCAAATCCGCGTTAATGACGGCGGCCAGTTTGTTGATGGTATCAACCAAGGCGGTTAAACCTTCCAACGCATAGTATTCACATTGCATGGGAACCAAGACCGAATCGGCGGCCGCCATGGCGTTTACCGTCAACATGTTTAATGACGGTGGACAATCGATAAAAATAAAATCGTATTGATCGCGATAATTTTTTAATGCGTTACGTAAGCGCAGTTCACGCGCAAACATATCGAGCAGACGAACTTCAGCCGCCGTAACATCCGAGTTGGCAGCAATCAAATGAAAACCACCTGCAGTCTCGGTGACCACAACTTCAGGGAAGGGTTTATCTTCGACCAATAATTCATAAGCGGTGGCGTGCACTTCGTATTTGTCCACGCCTGCGCCCATAGTGGCATTACCTTGCGGATCCAGATCAATCAATAACACTTTTCGTTTGGTTGCGGCCATCGATGCGGCCAGATTGACCGCCGTGGTGGTCTTACCGACGCCACCCTTTTGATTCGCAATCGCGATGATCTTTCCCACAATGACCTCGTTGTCAGGCTGTTTTTTCCAGAATCACTAGATAACGCTGGCCTACCAAGCTTGGTACTTGCAGCGTTTCATTGCCGACAACTTTAACAAAATCAGGCAAAGCTGCAATTTCTTCTTGAACCAAAGCGCCCTTCATGGCCAAAAATTGGCCGTCCGCGGCAGGTAAATGCTGGCACCAGTGCACCATATCACTCATTGAGGCAAAAGCGCGACTAATGATTTGCTGGTAACCTTCGGCTGGTTGATGATCTTCGACCCGGCTTTGTAATGGGGTGACATTACTTAGCCCCAGTTGTAACTTCACTTGGTTTAGAAAACGGATGCGTTTACCTAAGCTATCGAGCAAGGTGAATTGCAGATCCGGCCGACAGATCGCCAATGGGATCCCTGGCAAACCAGGGCCTGTGCCAACGTCGATGATTCGACTGCCACGCAAAAAAGGCGCAACTACCACGCTATCCATGATGTGTTTCACCAGCATTTCGGCAGGATCCCGCACCGAGGTCAAATTATAGGCACTATTCCATTTATCAAGCAGCTCCACGTACTGGATCAACTGCGCAATCTGCACATCCTGCAATTCAACACGATGTGCATGGTCGACTTGTTGTGCCAATAAATCTTTAAGCTGCTCGAATAAACTTTGTTTCATAATGCCTCACGCGCTTTTACGCAGTAATCCTTGTTTCTTCAAATACACCAATAACAGCGAAATTGCGGCCGGGGTAATACCCGAAATTCGTGATGCCTGACCGACGGTTTCCGGCTTGGTTTGATTTAGCTTGAGTACAACCTCGTTTGACAAGCCTTTCACCGCGCTGTAATCAAAATCTGTCGGTAACTTAGTGGTTTCATTGCGCTCTTGTTTGGCAATTTCATCCTGCTGCCGGTTGATATAACCTTCGTACTTGATCTGGATCTCAACCTGTTCTGCGGCGGATGCATCAGCGAGCGCAGGGCCCACGCCCTCGATCGCCATCAGATCCTGATAATTCACTTCGGGGCGACGGATCAATTCTTCAAGCGACGCTTCCCGCGTCAGTGGTGATTTAAGCAATTGATTGACTTCAGCTAAAGCAGCATGTTGCGGATGGATCCAGCTTTGTTTTAACCGGATCCGTTCACGTTCGATCTGCTCGATCTTGTCGTTAAATGCCGCCCAACGGATATCATCCACCAAGCCCAGCTCACGCCCCTTGGCGGTAAGACGTAGATCGGCGTTATCTTCCCGTAGCATTAAGCGATATTCTGCACGACTGGTGAACATGCGGTAGGGCTCTTTGGTACCTAACGTGGTTAAATCATCCACCAAAACACCGGTATAGGCTTGATCGCGACTTGGAGTCCAGGCCGCTTTTTCCTGTACCAACAATGCCGCGTTTAGACCGGCCAACAACCCTTGTGCACCGGCTTCTTCGTAGCCTGTGGTCCCGTTGATTTGGCCTGCAAAGAACAACCCTTTAATAAATTTGGTTTCAAGTGATGTTTTTAGATCGCGTGGATCGAAAAAGTCATACTCAATGGCATAACCAGGTCGTGTGATATGGGCGTTTTCGAGGCCTGCGATCGAATGCACCAAATCGATCTGCACATCAAATGGCAGGCTGGTTGAGATACCGTTCGGGTAGAGCTCATGGGTAGTTAAACCTTCAGGTTCAATAAAGATCTGATGTTTGTCTTTATCGGCAAAGCGGTTGATCTTATCTTCGATCGATGGGCAGTAGCGTGGGCCAACACCTTCGATCACACCGGTATACATGGGTGATCGATCGAGTCCACCACGAATAATATCGTGGGTTTTTTCGTTGGTGTAGGTGATAAAACACGGGATCTGTGTTGGATGATCGCTGGCTTTGCCCATGAACGAGAATACAGGCACTGGCGTATCACCAGGCTGAGCTTGCATCTTGGTAAAATCAACACTGCGTGCATCAATACGCGGCGGTGTACCCGTTTTTAAGCGACCTACACGAAACGGTAATTCTCGTAAACGACGTGCCAGTGCGATCGATGGTGGATCGCCAGCACGACCGCCACTGTAATTTTGCAAACCAATATGGATCTGTCCCGCCAAAAAAGTGCCCACGGTTAACACCACGGCTTTGGCTTTGAACTGCAGCCCCATCTGTGTTACGACACCAGTGACTTGATCCTGCTCCACAATAAGATCATCGCAGGCTTGTTGGAAGATCTGTAGGTTTGGCTGGTTTTCCAGCATGTGTCGGATCGCTGCACGATACAACTGCCGATCCGCTTGAGCGCGTGTGGCACGTACCGCTGGGCCTTTTGAGCTATTCAAGGTTCTAAATTGGATCCCGGCAAGATCGGTGGCCTTGGCCATAGCGCCGCCAAGTGCGTCGATCTCTTTGACCAAATGGCCTTTACCAATACCACCAATGGCCGGGTTGCATGACATTTGTCCTAAGGTTTCAACATTGTGAGTCAGTAATAGGGTTTGCATACCCATACGAGCTGCTGCTAACGCGGCTTCAGTGCCGGCATGACCACCGCCAATCACGATTACATCAAAGCTTTGTTGGTACACCATATCTGCCTCACTTTGGGTTGAACAACTGTCAAAAAAGGGCGCGTATTGTAACGCGATCCGGATCGAAACGAAATCAATAAAACGATCCAAGGATCATGAAGAATTTTCTCAGGATCCTCTTTAAATATATAAAGGATCTTTAAAGAGATCTTTTTACTGATATTACTACTATGCAGCAGGATCTTGGTGGATAACCCAAGATCCTTTCGAATGATCAATCAGTTACGAAAGATCTAAACTGTGATCTATGTAAGATCCTAGCGCCTTTAACCTGTGATCAACATGGGTATTTATCCACAACAGGATCCAGCGTTAAATTCATACAGAGGATAATACCACGAAATTAACTGGCTTATACGCATTTTATCCACAGATGATCGTAAACTGTATTTAAAATGTGGATAAACATTGGGTAAGACGATCATAACTCGATCATCGCTTTATCATGCCTTTATCATGCTTTTATTAAGATCTAAAGGTTTCAATCAGTTAGCATGAGTTAAGTCAGTTTTGACCGAACTGACCGATGTGCGGCAAGAGTTTGCTCTTCTGAACAGTGACTTGTGTAGTTTGGCGGGTGTTGCGGCACCCGCATTTTTTTATGTCACCACTGTGTGTCACCACTGTGCATTAGATTGACGATAAGATGTTTGCGTCTATCAGTGCTTGTGCGTTGGATCATGTAGTGAATCATGCGGTGGATCATTTATCAGCGATCGTTGCCTTGAATCGCAGGATCAGATCACTTCAGGCATGAAAAGATGCAATGATGGTGATGGCGCTATGACGTATGGCTAGCAGGTCGCAAAAGAAAAGGATCCTATAGTTTGGATCCTTTGACAGTGAAAATTTGATCGTGAAAAAGCTATTTTGCAGCTCAGCGTCTCAACGGAGTGTGCTGAGTCGTGTGCTGAACATAAAAACAGCAAAATTTATTTTGGCGGTAATTTCTGCATAAGTTCCGGTAGCCACGCCAAAGCAATATCTTCCGGAAGTTGTTGTTGCTGCACATCTATATCCAATTCTGCGCCAAGCGATTTTGCCTGTTTTGCCGATAGTAATGCCGCCATGGTTCGGCCTGCTTGGCAAAAAGTGTCATAGCTTGAATCACCTAAAGTGATCACGGCATAGAAAACTGTGGTAAGATCAGCTGGATCTTGTGCTAATTGATCCGCAAAGGGTTGGATATTATCGGGTAGGTCACCCGCACCATAGGTAGAGGTGACCACTAACCAGGTTGCTTCTCTGGTCAGTTGTTCTAATTCGGGTGTTGTATGAAGTCTAACTTCATAACCCGCTTGTGTCAGTGCATCAGCCACCTGTTCTGCAGTGTATTCTGCAGCGCCCATTTGGCTGCCCACGAGGATCTCAATCATCTTGTCGCTCGAGTCAGGATAATGATTGGCTATACTACTGGAATTAAAACGCGTAGCGCTAGTGTTTCACGCGTTTTGGGTATTTTTACTGCAATGCAGGCTCAGTAAAACTACAATAGCACATACCTTTTCGCCTGCGTGTTATTGAGGTTTTAAAACTTATGTCTGAGTCTTTGACTTTTTCCCAGCTGGCATTGCCGGAACCATTGTTACGTGCTGTAACTGAGTTAGGCTATGAAACTCCATCGCCCATCCAGGCGGCGGCGATTCCAAAACTGTTAGCTGGGGCGGACTTACTGGGCCAAGCGCAAACCGGTACCGGTAAAACGGCTGCCTTTGCGTTACCATTGTTGGCGCGGCTTGATCCAAGCCAGAACGAGCCACAAATATTAGTGTTAGCACCAACGCGTGAACTTGCGATCCAAGTGGCAGAGGCGTTCCAAGCCTATGCGCGTTACATGCCAGCTTTCCATGTTCTGCCGTTGTACGGTGGTCAAAGCTATACCAACCAATTGAAATCGTTAAAACGTGGTTCACAAGTCATTGTGGGTACGCCAGGTCGTATCCTTGATCACTTGGATCGCGGTACTTTGCAATTGGATAAACTGCGCGCCATCGTGCTGGACGAAGCCGATGAGATGCTGCGTATGGGCTTTATTGATGACGTGCAAACCATCATGGATGCCACGCCAGAAGGCCGTCAAGTGGCAATGTTCTCGGCGACCATGCCATCACAAATTCGTGCCATTGCACAAAAGCATTTAAAAGGCGCGGAAGAAGTAAAAATTGAATCCAAAACCAGTACGGTTGAGCGGATCAGTCAGCGTTTTGTGATGTTAGATGCCAACCAAAAACTTGATGCGTTAACACGTGTTTTGGAAGGCGAAGAATACGACGCAAGTATCATTTTCGTCCGTACCAAGAGTGCATCGGAAGAAATTTCTGAAAAACTCGGCGCCCGTGGTTATGCCGTTGCTTGCTTAAATGGTGACATGAACCAAGCGCACCGTGAGCAAACTATTCGTCGTTTAAAAGCTGATCAGTTAGACATTATTGTGGCGACTGATGTTGCCGCTCGTGGTTTGGACGTTGAGCGTATTAGCTTAGTCATCAACTACGATATTCCGTACGATAGCGAAGCCTATGTACACCGTATCGGCCGTACGGGCCGTGCCGGTCGTGAAGGTAAAGCGATTTTGTTCGTATCACCACGTGAGCGTCGGTTGTTACGTACCATCGAAATGGCAACCCGCCAGCCGATCGAAAAAATGTCGCTGCCATCAGGTCAGGTGATTGAACAGCGTCGAATCGAAACGTTCCGTGCGCAATTGGCACAAACGATCGAAACGCAAAACCTGAGTTTCTTCCAAGACTTAGTCAATGATTGGCGTGAAAAGCTGGAAACAACAGATGTGGATCTAGCGGCTGCCTTGTTGTTCTTGGCACAGAAAGATCAACCACTGAACGTGGCGAACCAGTTCCCTGAAATCCGCGAACCACATAATCGTAATGAGCGTGATCGTCGTGATCGGCCTGAGCGTTCAGAACGTTTTGAACGCGGTGATCGTCCAGAGCGTGGTGATCGTAGTGAGCGTGCACCACGCCCACGTCGTGAAATGCAGGGGAATTACACCACCTACCGTATTGAAGTAGGTAAAGAGCACGGTGTACGCGCCGGTGACATCGTGGGTGCCATCGCCAATGAAGCCAATATTGATAGTCAATTCATCGGCAACATCAAACTCTTTGATCACTTCTCTACGGTGGAATTACCGGCTGAGATCCCAAATGAGATCTTCCAGCACCTGAAGAAAGTGTATGTTCGTAAGCAAAAGCTGAACATTACGGTGGATACTGGTGCACCAGCCGCACGCGAAGATCGCGCACCACGCGAAAATCGTGCGCCTCGTGATCATGCCGACCGTGATGGTGGCGAGCGTCGTAGTTTTGGTGGTCCTGGCCCGCGCCCAGGTGCTGCACCAAAACGTCGTAGCCGTGACTAATAGAGTCAACCGGTAGGTGACTCGAAACAAAAAAGCCAACAGCGTGACTGTTGGCTTTTTTGTTCATGCCTTGTTACAAATCCGTTTGGATTCATACGCTTTTCTACTAGCTTTCCAAAATTTGCTGCTTTAGATTCATGGCATACTTTATGGCTATGGATTTAGGGATATGCGCTCACAACATCAACATCATTCAATGACAGCCTCATCGGTGGCGCCATCAAGCTCGCCACGCCTGTCGACGTTCACCATGCTGCTATCCATGACGGCATTAGCGGTTAGCATGGCGTGTCATGCGGATTCATTACAAGAAAAACAGCTACAAACCCTTGAAACGGCGAATTTTAAATTACTTTATCCTGCCGAAGTGGCGGCGTTGGCAAAAAACGCCGCGCATGAATTAGAACACAGTAAAGTGATGCTCGAGCGCCATCAGCAACGGGTACTAACGGAAAAAGCGGAAGTGGTGGTGTTTGATCCAAATAATGCGCCCAACGGTTTTGCGTTGCCGCTGAGTCATCAACCGACCATGGCATTATTTGCCACGCCACCGCAGTCGGATATGGTGCTGCACAATATGACAGGGTGGATGCAGCTGGTGGCACTGCATGAATATGTGCATTTGGTGCATTTAGCGCAACCACATCGGCACGAATGGCAAAACAACGCCGGTAAGTTTATTCAATTTGCCGATTTAGCACGGTTAAATACACCACGCTGGGCGACCGAAGGTTATGCCACTTTGCTGGAATCTCGATTAACAGGGTATGGTCGTTTATACAGCCATTTTGCCGAAGCGTGGTTACAACAACTGGCCATCGAAGGCGCTTTGCCTAGTTACGAAAACGTCAGTGATACCTCGGGTCGATATCAAGCGGGAGGTTTTGCCTATTTAGTCGGAAGTCGTTACTTAGCGTGGTTGGAGCAAAACTTTGGCAGTGCGCAGCTCGATGCGATCTGGACACGTCTCAACGGTAAGGAAGCGCGTGATTTTAATAGCGCATTTACTGGCATTTACGGTGTCAGCCCAGCCATCTTGTACCAACGTTTTATTGCCGAATACAGCTTTCAAGCGTTGCAACAACAGCAGCAACGCACACCGTTAGCGGCGACCTTATGGCATGACAGTAAGGGCCGCCAGCAAGCGCCGGCCTTGAGTGCCGATGGCAACCTGTTAGCGTTGATAGAGCAGGATGATGCCGAGCAGGCGCAATTGGTGGTACTCAGTACCGCCGAAAATAGCAAAGCCGCCGCTGAGTTTAAGGAAAAACAACAAGCCATTTTAGCCAAGGATCCAGCCGACATTGCCGACGTTGCACCAGCGGTGTTTAAGCGTGAAATTAAACATCGCTTAGAGCAGCGTAATTTTTCTGGTGTGCGCGATCCACGCTGGCTTGATGCCAATAGTTTGGTATTTGGTGCAGACACCAAGGATAGTGCCGGTCAGATGCATCAAGATCTGTTTCGTTGGGATCTTGATACCGGTAACGTCACCGCATTAACCGTAGAGCAGAATCTTCGTCGCTTCGATGTCAGTGCCGATGGCCGTTTTATTATTGCTGAGCGCAATCGCCATGGCTTTGCGCAACTGATCAAGTTGGACCTTGCCTCAGGTCAACTCAGCGAATTAACGGCGCCAGCGCTCGAGCATATCTATGATTTTCCACGCGTAAGCCCTGATGCACAGCAGTTTGCCGTGGTGCATTTTGTGCAAGGACAAGGCTGGCAACTTGAGCTTCGGCACAGCCAGGATGCTAAGGTGCAGCGGATTGTGCCGATGCCGGCGGATTATCAATACTTGTCATTCCCGACGTGGAGTTTGGATGGCCGATCGCTATTTTTTGTAGCCAGTGAACACAGCCGTTTGAAATTATACCGCTTTGAGTTGGCGAGCCAGCAGTTAGTCGCGCTCAGTGACGGCGCCGAGATGATTCAAATGGTGCAACCACTGCCTAATGGCCGCCTGTTAGCGCAGCTCGTGAATCAACAAGGCCCTGATTTATACGAAATTCAATTGACCGAAGGCACGGCGGTAACCGCGACGGTTACCGCTCCCGTGGTACGCCGTAGCGAAGATGAGACGAGCTGGTTACAACCCAGCAAGCAACACAGCGCCATCGCCAGTGTCAGTGCGCAAACGCGACAGTTGCCAGCGAAGGCGTCAACCATAGCTCAGTCAACCATAGCTCCGTCAACAACAGCGCCGTCAACTGCCGCCACCGCCGATAATGCCGCAACGACAGCGACGCCGGTTGCCACGGTGATCCAAGGCCTACAGATGCCGGCGCCACAGCAATACGATACGGCGCCTGCCGAGGCGACCACTCAGGACTATGGCCTTGGACCACAGCAATTCAGTATGGTGGTGCACAGCCATAACAATGATTTCAGTCCGAGTGCGCTGGGGGTGGGGATCAAAGGTGGCGATGTGTTAAATCGACTCAGTTATCAATGGGGGGTGAGCAAAGATACGCGGCATGATCGTTTTACCGCCCAGTTTGCCGAGGCGCGATACCAAGGCTGGCCCGTCAAGCTATCGGCTAAAATGGCGACTCATGTGTTAACGCTGGATCGTCAAACCGGCTTTGATCATGCCAAAGAGCAGAGTGATGCGGCCGTGGTGACTATGAGTTATCCATGGCAGCAACAGGCGTTATCGCTCAATGCCGAGCTTCAACTGCGTTATTTAGACCAGCAAATTGACACCGAAATGATGCAGGCGTGGCACACACAACAACATCGCAGTGCGTCGTTGCTGCTGACACAAAACTGGCAGCATCAACGGAACAGTTGGGGGCTAAGTATTGGCAATCAGCTCAATTGGCACCAAAGTTTGCAAGATAGTGTGACATCGGGTTGGCGTGGGGTTGATGTCAATTCAAGGTTTGCAGGGCGTTATCAAGATCTGACAATGGCTCTTCATTATGTAACACAGCGTCGCTGGCAAGCGGATGCGCTGTTACGCCTTGGTGGTTTTTCCCATCCTGCGTTACAAACTGAGCTGGATCCAAACCGTATTGGCAGCGAGGAATTGGCTTTTCAACAAGCGATTGGTCAAGATTATCAGCGTATGGCGGTGAGTTTTAGTCATCGGAATCTCGATGCATTGCAGCTGAGTTATCGTCGGCATGAATTTGCCGAACAGCCATATATCGATAGTTATGGTGTGAGTTTGGCCGTGGGGACTGGATTACCGCTGGGGCCTGTGGCGCTGAATGATTTGGAAATCCGTATTGGTTTATTCCGGGTGGAACCTGAGCAGGGACAAAAAGATAATCGCGTGTGGTTCAATTTTGATTATCAGTTCTGATCACTGTTGTTATTGAACCCGCGGTGATAAAACACATCGCGGCCGATGCCCTTCGCGTGTCCATCAACGCGGGTATCGGCCGCGGTTTTTTGCTCATATAAGGCTCGTGTTGATGGTTCATATGTATAGTTCAGTGGGTACATGCAGTGCGTGACTGCGCCGAGGTATGCTGCTGAACCATAAAACCAGGCATAACGCCCTCACGAATTCCTTGCGCTGGATCCCTTGCGCTTTAGCCGATGCGGCCTTATGTAATGCCCATAAGTCACTGTCGCAGCGCCTATAGCCTGTGCTTGACCTCGTTTAACCGCCGCGTTTAACCATGAAGGAATTCTTATGATTATCGCCTGTCCGCATTGTGATGGTTTAAATCGGGTGCCGGCGCAAAAACGGCACGATGGCCCCAAGTGTGGTAAATGCAAGCAACCCTTATTTGCACGGCAACCGGTGACGCTAAACGCACAGAATTTTGCGGCCCATGTTGAACGCAGTGAATTGCCGATCGTGTTGGATTTTTGGGCGCCTTGGTGTGGCCCTTGCCTGCAGTTTGCACCGATTTTTCAGCAGGCCGCCACCGAGCTTGAACCGAATGTTCGTTTTGCCAAAATTAATACGGAACAGGAAACCACATTGGCACAACGTTTTTCGATTCGCTCTATTCCAACGTTAATGCTGGTACAACAAGGCAATATAGTGGCGCAGCAAAGTGGCGCTTTGCCGAAATCAGCATTTTATCAATGGTTACAGCAGCATAGTCGTCATATCGTCATGCATGAATAAATCATAAGCGGTTGGGGCAGTACATCATCGATAGCGATGGTCTTGAATGTTCCACATGGAACCATCAACCTGATGTGTTCTATCCCATATCTCGGTCGAACGTTTTTCATCTTAGTGCGTAATGTTAAAAGGAAAGTGCCATGCAAGCGGAAAAATTTGTATTACAGAGCTCAGATCTACAAGAAGGCCATTTTATGGCAAAAACCTTTGAATTTAATGGCTTTGGTTGTGATGGTCCGAATTTGTCACCAGCGTTACAGTGGCATGGTGCGCCTGCGGGCACCCAAGGTTTTGCCTTAACCATGTTTGATCCGGATGCGCCGACGGGCTCTGGCTTTTGGCACTGGATCGTCACCGGCATTCCGGCGTCGGTAAATGCATTAGCGCAAGGGGCAGCAGCAGCGATGCCCGCGGGCAGTCGCAGCTTCCGCAATGACTATGGCCTGCAGGGGTTTGGTGGCGCCTGCCCACCCAATGGCCATGGGATGCACCGTTATCAGTTTACCATTTGGGCATTGCCTGAAGCCGATTTGCCCATTCCCGATGATGCCAGCGCTGCGGTGGTTGGCTTTATGCTCAATGCAACGGCACTCGCCAAAGCCACCTTGACCGCGACTTACGCCCGAGCATAAGTGCGATGGTGCGTAAAGCGAAGCCTTTACCGAGATGGGGCGCCATTAGGTAGAGGGTGATCTAGCTATGGCTACCTATGTGTAGCCTTGTGATATAACGTAAGAGCGCTGTTGTTCGTTATATCGCAAGGCCGCATCAATGTCGGAATGTTGGCCGTGCTTATTTTCCGATACAGAATGTATAAATATATTTAAAATCAATATTTTATAATGTTTTGTGGTGGCTGTAGGTGGGCCGTTTTCGGATAAGAAAATATCATGATAGGCAAACATCAGCTTTTGGTCGGTGCGTGTTGTCTTTTTCCGTTTTTCGATACGTAGTCAGCATATGCTTGTGCATGGATAAGGACTAACTCTGCGGTATCAACATCGTCGAGTAAGTAAATTGCCGGAGATGTGAGGTCAGGAATACCATCGATAGCATCCTTCACAGGTTGTTGCTCAAGCCATTGGAAAACTTTATTTCGCTTTTCCATAACCGCAAATAGAATTTCAAAGATCTGACCCGATAACTCTTTAGCGCCAAACCATTCTAATGGCTTTCTGATACTTGATTTGAGTTCTGTTCTGACAGAATGGTCGATTCTTAGCGCTAGCTGAGCTGCTTTGAGTTCTTCAGGTTTAATTTCTTTCTTTGCCCAGTCAACTCTACGAGCAAGGTCTGTTGCTTGATGCCGGTAAATGCCGTCCACAGGCGCAATGACGCCAGTTTTTATGTGAGCCAGTTTTTGTAGCGCATCAAGTAGCGGACATAGATCGGTATCGTTAGAAACGAATACAAAATGTTGTGGCGATGAATCGCTGAACGCGTCCATTAAAGCGTGGACTGCAATATTGATATCTGTTTGCTTTTCTTCAATCCGCCAAACATTTACTTGTGGACATCCTGCGTGGAGTTCTTTGGGTCGCATCGGGTCAACTTGCCGCAGAGTCACAGGATTCACGGTATGGGTCCCGAGAATAATAGTGAGCATATCTTCGGGATAAATGCATTGTAACGCTTGGTGGTAAGCTTTTTGGTCGGTTGCAGCAGTTGCTGAAAAGGTAATTTTCGGGATAACTTCCGAAGTAAAATACTTCGTAATTACCACGTCATCTAGTTCGGCCAGGATATTGGCTGGAACGGAGTTTGTGATCGCACTTTTGACCAGAGCTATAGGGTCCAACCACTTATATGGTGTGTTTTTTAGAACACCGTAATACAGGTTGTAACCGTCGATGTAGATGCGAGTCTTCATTTGCTTTCCGTAGCCACATGCTGTAAAAACGAAAAAACCGGCATAGAGCCGGCTTTTTCCCCCTCATCTCGCAAATCGCAATGCTTACGTAGACTTCGGGTTAGTTGTTGAAAGTGATAGTACCAGTGTAATTCCTTTTAATCTAGTCCGACCAGTTGGGCTCTATCTAGTTGTCTTATACTATAAGTGGCGCTAGAAGGGAAGCATTTCGATTGCTCCCCTTCGTTTTTCATCAATGTTGGAATTTGCTTTGATGCTTCCGCAATTGGCTGGGTACACGGCCTAGCATCCAATCGTTCAAAGCCGCACGCGATATATAGGCCCGCTTACCGCCAGGTTTAGAAAAATGTAGTTGGTTTTCACAGGACAGTTTGTACATCCGGCTGACACTTAAATCGCAGTAAATCGCGCTCTCTTCAAGAGTAAGTACCTCTTTGAAGTTCAGTGACATTTTCATCAAGCAGAGTTCGATTGATGATTTTGCAATCACCTCAGAATCAAGTGTTGCTGCTGCGCCTAATGCTTGTGTTAAGTCATTCATTGATACTGCTGATTCTGTGTCATTATCCATTTTTGGTTCTGGGAAATTGGGAATATGGGAATTGTTCATAAATTCAATCTCTTATCTTAATGTTTAATTTGGGAAACTTGAGTGTTCAAGTGCAGGTCGCGAATAATCTTGCTAGGGAAAATTCGGTAGTACCGATCGTGTGGTTTGCCGCCAGGGAACTGGCGTTTGAATTCGAAACGGCCTGCTCCTTCATTTGTCATTAGCCAACCGCGTTGTTTCATCATGTTTGCACGCTGCGATAGCTGGCTAACGTGTTGGATTTGCAATCCATCTCTGAAAGCCGGTTTGGTAATGAACCACTCGCATTCTTCGTTATCGTTCACGACATAGCCGACATCACCATCCTGCAGTGCTTGTGACGGGTCAACTAAACCTAGGCCCCAATGAGGTAGCGCATGTGCCAAGATCCGGCGCAGTGCATGCTCCTCGCTATCATGGTGATGGCCACGATTATCGAGCCAGCACTCATACAAATTCCGCATCGAGTTGATGGCTTCATTTGTTTCCCAAGGCATGATTCCCGCAGCTATAGCCATTTCGCCCGCCAATGCCAACAGTGCAAAACGATCCAGTGCATAACCGGTTTGGTTGCCCTGTTGGGTTTTAGAAAGCTTTTCTCTGATCTTTGCCAATTCAATACGCAGATATTCAGCAAGGTTTGGCTGCTTGCTCAGATACTCAATCCATGCACGAAATACAGTCCCATGGTTAGCCGCCATATTGCGATCCAGCAATTCGGCGAATTCTTTAGAGTTCATTGCTGAATGCAGATAGTCAAATGCACCGTATTGCCGAGCTACTGGTAATTCAATAAACCGAGCTTCTTGGCCTGCGCGCACTGTTTTTTGAATTTGGGCCAGTGTTTCGGAAAGACTAATTTCGCCAGTACTTAGAAAACCCACACGCCAACGATTTGTTTTAGCAGCGAAACCCTCTTTACTACCGCGAATTTTGGAAACGCCGTTGGCTAGCATGTAGATGGCCTGATCAACGTCTTCCGGATTTGCTTGATGTAATTCATCTAAACACAGCAGCATATCGTTGCGACTAGTGGCAATTGCCTCTAAGCCGTTTGCTGTTGCTCGCCAGGTATAGCAATAGGAGCGGTTTGAATAGAGACTGGCACCTAAGATCAGCACCGTAGTTTTGCCGGATTTGGAATTTCCAACGAGGTGGAAACCACAGCTGTCCCAGTTCAGCCAATGAAGGAGCGGTGTCGCTAGAGCTGTACAGCACGCAAATACCATCAGTGGATTGCCTTCACACAAGCGGCCGACGTGTTGTTGCCAGCTATGCAGAGATCTCATTTGTTTTAATTGATCAACAGCGGTGCCAATATAGAACAATTCGTCATTCTGGCAATTCACAGACCAACCGGCAGTTGCATAACTTTGGCCTAACCAGCCTGTAGTTTCAGTCACTAATGCTCTATTTGGTACTGAAGTGCACTCATGCAAGTACTGCGTAATCAGATCCCAGACGTTTTTCAGATTAGTAACTTTAAAGCCCGAATCTAACAGTAAGTCTTTAAGCAGCTTCAGATTTTCACCATGCAGCCAGCGCATTGGGATAAATTTAATGATTGAACGGTCATCAATATTTGTCCATTGAATGACCAGTCCATAGCTGTGTAACTGGCCATAAGCACGTGCTATAGCCAACACTTGCAGATATCCGCATAAAAATAGTAGCGGGTGATTAGATTTAATTTGGTAAAGACCATCGGGTCTCAGTTCAACCTTGGCTTTGCCCTCGGGTTTATTTTCCCGACGCGGGATCATGTAAGCGTCGTTCGATTTGGCAATAATGTTTGGCTTGCCAATTTGCTGAGCTGTCCACCGTAACACGGCCATCCGGTTTTTAATGGTGGACGCTGACAGGTTTTCTGACTGCCATTTGTGAACCAGATACTCGATATGCTTGGGCTTTAATCCGCTTGGATCTTTTAGCTTGTACCCGCCAGACGTCAATTGGTCTGCAACCAGGTTCAATATCTTTAAACGCGAAGCTCGCGTGCTGTAACTTCCCGATCTGTCATTTTGACAAAGTTGATATAAACGAAATCCTAACTGACTCATATGCACCTCAAAAATTGTTGAGAGTGCAGAACCGAAGAACGGAGAGATCAGTACGACATGAGTCTATAGGTAAGTTTTAAAGCCAATGCACACGCCGTAGCGTATAACACTTTGCCTAAGCAACAAGGGCTATGATCTCAAAGCGAAAAAGCCGAGCCGGATGTCTTCTGTGGAAGTTTATGCGGACTGCGATGTTCTTGGTTCTGCGTGATTTTACACAGACCTCGAAATCTCGTTTTGCAGGCTGCCGAAGCGCCTATTTGCTGACAGGGCTTGTTACCAAGCCGCAGTAAAATCAATATAGCACTTCGGCGAAAAAAAAGGCAATCCCCCCGCCGACATTCCCCTCTTTACCCAGAAAATCAATATGTGCATCAAGAGCATAGTGCACATATTGTTGCGACTCTTCGAGTCGTCCCTACACATTCGCGTAGGGACGACTCGAAGAGCACGGGGGAAATTCGGGTGATTTAGGTAGCATCAAAATTTGCTTTTATGGTGTCAGACGAATAGCAACTACAGTCCTTACTGAACTCACACCACTAAACTTTGCTAGTTTGTCATTTTGACTGTGTGGTTGTTTCGTGGACACATTTAGACCCAGAAGCTAATTCCTTCCATTGTTCGTCGAAAAATAATCCTTTGATTGTTATTACCATCAAGACAATTCCAAAAAACAGCATTACCCTAGGTGTTTTCTGCCCAATCAGATTGTTGATCCCATCACGCACTGAGTTACCGAAAAATCTAGAAGAATAGTAACAACCAATAGCAACTAGTATGCTCAAAACCGATAGCACGACTGTCAAAAAAAAGGGATCAAAACTGCGAGCTTCGATACAGGCTGCTATCACCAATCCCCACAAGACTCCGTTAATTACAGCAATAAATGAAAATGTGATGTGTACAAGGGGATTGACTAAATAAGAACATACTCGGTTGATCCATGACACTTTGTAAAATATTAAGCTAACAGCAAAAACGCCTGTGACGATGTATATTAGGAGTTTCACACCTGTCACTTGAAGAAATTCTTTAATTGCTCCTAAAAAAACGTCATTCCACTTACCTGTGGATATAAGCATGATGGTTCCGAAGATCATAGTCAGACAGAATGGAGTAAAAGCTAATTTTAGGAACTCTCCAGTAGCTTGCACACCGGTGTATGTTGATAAGTTGCTGTTTGTTTCAAAAGTAGATTTTAAGTCTGACAGAAATTTCTTTATTATTTTCATTTATTAATTCGCAAATATTTGGTTGATAGTTGAGGGTGTAGTCAACAAGGACTCTTTCGAGAATGAATCCTAGTACATACCTTAAAATCTACATTAACGAAGTGTAAAAGTTAATGCATATTTGTATGCTGCGGTAGCATTGTGGAAGTTGATGAATGGCTAATATAAGAGAATCGTTGTACTGGCAAGATAGCAAGTTAATTGAGGAGTTAACGCCAATTTTTTTATATAATCAAAGAGGTTGACGTTTGACTACAAACATCCCCTCTTTCCCAATTTTCCCAGTTTCCCATTTGAATCTTAGGCCGCCAGAATTGATGGCAGGCTGTGCATGGCTTCGATGCGTTTCGACTCGATGATGTCGGCATAGATTTGCGTGGTTTTAAGCTCTGAGTGGCCTAAGAGCTTCGAAACCGTGTAGATATCGATACCATGAGTCAGCATACGCACTGCAAAGGTGTGACGAGCGCTGTGGAACGTGATGTGTTTAGTGATCCCCGCCCTCAGTACCCATTGCTGCAGTGCAACATTGATATAAGCGCTGTATTTCAAACCCTTGAAAATACGTTCAGATGGTTCGGTAAAGGACCCCATAAACTGGATAGCGTCAGCTGGCAAATCTAGGTACTGCTGTTTTCTCGTTTTTTGCTGTTTAAAAATGATGCGATAGCCATGGTCAGTTTTGCTGATGTCGCCCCAAGTCGCTTTTTGTACGTCACTCCAACGCAAGCCAGTAACGCAGCTACACAGGAATGCGCGTTTTAACACATCATAACGGCATTCTGCGGCTGTCAGTTGCTTTAACTCGTCATCGATCAGGTATTCCCGTTTGTTATTTTCAGGAGCGATGCTCGTCACTGTGCGGGTGGGGTTGCGGCGGATGATTCCACGCTTTTCAGCTTCGTTGAATACTGCCCTGATTTTATTGAAGTATGAAGACATGGTATTGCGCGATAAGCGCTGATCGCTCTTAGTTCGTGCATTCGTTAACAGGTAATGACGAAACGCTTCGAGATGAACTTCGTTAAATCGGTCAAAAGTAATGTGCTCAACCCCAAGAAATTTCACCAAGTGTTTTTTAGCACAGAGCCAGTTTTCAGCGTTTGATTTTGTAGTTGATTTAGTACGTGCAGTGATCATCTGATCCATCAGATCAAAGAAGTTCTGTTGCTGCAGATCCTGCTGTTCAAAGTGGTAGCGATCTTTTGCAACTGATGCAAGTTGTTCAGCTCTAATTTGCTCAGCCAACAGCAAGGTCTTTTTGTTGTGTTGCGTCTCTGTGGTTGTTTTCGGTGTGGCATAGACAAACAAATTCAGTGCATCGCGTTTGCGTAGTTTTTTGACTTTACCGTCCTCTGAAGTTGTGCTGCCGAAGTGTCTGGCCAGCATTAAAAAACGCTGACCTTTAGAGTTTGCTGGCTTTTTCTCGATAGTGATGTTCATTGCTCTGCTCCTGAAATAATTGGGCCACCTATGGCCCACCCAATGCTGTTGGGTGGGCTACAGGTGGCCTATTTCTAGCAGTCATAAACAAAGAAGAAAAGAGAAGTGATAATCTAAATATATGAATAAATTAGATATTTTGCTTATTTTTAGCTGATGGTTGCCTATGTTTTCCGTGCTTATTTTCCTATGCAGAACGAGCTAAAAATACGCCCCAATAAATCATCAGAGCTAAATTCACCGGTGATTTCGTTGAGATGTTGTTGGGTCAGCCGTAGCTCTTCAGCCAACAGCTCGCCAGCGAGATGGTCGTGCAGCTGCGTTTCGCCGATGGATAAATGCTCCGCAGCGCGAGCCAAAGCGTCCAAATGCCTCCGCCGTGCAATAAAGCTGCCTTCGCCGGTGTTTTCAAAGCCCATACACGCCTTGAGGTGTTCACGCAGTGGTTCGATACCCGCTTTGGTTTTGGCGGATAACCGAAACACCGGAACGCCGCTGGCACTGCTGCTGGCTCCTATTGGCTCACCGGTTAATTCGGCTTTATTTCGGACCACGGTAATGCCTAAATTGGTGGGTAATTTTGCGATAAAATCTGGCCAAATCTGCGCCGGATCACAAGCATCGGTGCTGGTACTATCGACCATAAACAGCACACGATCGGCCTGCTGGATTTCTTGCCACGCGCGTTCGATGCCAATTTGCTCGACTTTATCGGTGGTCTCACGCAGACCTGCCGTGTCGATAATATGCAAGGGCATGCCATCAATGTGGATGTGCTCACGCAGGACATCGCGGGTGGTGCCGGCGATTTCGGTCACAATAGCGGCGTCACGGCCTGCCAAGGCGTTCAGTAAACTGGATTTACCGGCGTTGGGTCGCCCAGCGATCACCACTCGCATGCCATCACGCAAAATACTGCCTTGGGTGGCCTGATGGCGAATGCGCGCTAAATCCGTGGTGATGGCGGCTAAATCTGCCGCCACTTTACCATCGGATAAAAAGTCGATTTCTTCGTCGGGAAAATCGATGGCAGCTTCCACGTACATCCGTAGATAAATCACTTTTTCGACTAAAGCATGGATTTGCTTTGAGAACTCGCCTTGTAGCGATTGCATCGCGCTGCGGGCGGCCTGCTCGCTACTGGCATCGATCAAGTCGGCAATGGCTTCGGCCTGAGTGAGATCGAGTTTGTCGTTTAAAAACGCCCGTTCGCTAAATTCGCCTGGACGTGCCAGCCGCAAACCCGGCAACGATAAAATATGTCGCAGTAACATATCCAACAGCACAGGGCCGCCATGGCCTTGCAGCTCCAAGACATCCTCACCGGTAAAGGAGTTTGGCCCAGGGAAATACAGCGCTATACCTTGATCCAAAACCACGGCATCCCCAGCATCGACACTGAGCTTGCCATAAAAAGGGCGATATTCGGCATACCGAGGCTTGGGGATTTTCCCCAAAATATTTTCTGCCACGGCAGTGACGGCAGGGCCTGAAATACGAATAATGCCCACACCGGCTCGACCTGGGGCGGTGGCAACCGCAGCTATGGTATCTGTTGAATACATCTCAACCTCTGACAAGAACGGTGATGACCGTGAACAATGATAGTGACATCAATGGCGATTGATGTTTGTGTAATTGTATTCGTCGCCAACGGGTTGAGCATCGTGGCTCAATCGTGTATCGAACAGCGTCGTAGGGCATGGTTACTGACACTGTGTGTCTACTATGCGCTTAAACACCGAGGTTTATCCTGCAATATGAAGATTGGCGACATTGCATATGCATTATATCTAGCTATGCCGACTTATTCTTAATTTTCCATAGCAAGGCAGTTTTCTGCGTGCTTTTTGTACCAGATGGTCATGGCGGTGCTGCTATGTGTGTTGGGGGGGGCGAGCGGTAATAAAAAAGCCCATGACAACGCATGGGCTTTTATCAGGTGGTGCTATGACCCGTAAGGGTGCATGCACTATGGCAGATTAAGCATTACGGCTATGTAAGCCTTTTTTCTCCATACCGCGGTAGATATACAGCATCTGCGCCAACGAAATCAGGTTGCTCACCACCCAGTACAACACCAGACCGCTTGGGAACCACAAGAAGAAGACCGAGAACACAACAGGCATCCACAGCATAATTTTTTGCTGCATTGGATCTGTCACTGTCATTGGCGTTAACTTCTGCATGATGTACATGCTGATCCCGTACAGTACAGGCAGTACGTAGTAGGGATCTTGTGCGGATAAGTCATGGATCCACAGGAAGAATGGGGCTTGACGCAGCTCCACGCTTTCGACGAATACCCAATACAAGGCCAAGAAAATAGGCAATTGGATCAGCATCGGTAAGCAGCCACCCATTGGGTTGACCTTTTCTTTGCGATACAGCTCCATGGTGGCCATACCTACTTTTTGCCGATCGCCCTTGTAACGTTCATTCAGCTCATCCAATTTCGGCTTCAAATTACGCATTTTAGCCATGGATTCGTATTGCAGCTTGGTTGGGTAGAACAGGGCCAGTTTAATCAGCAATGTAATTAAAATGATGGAAACACCCCAGTTGCCCACAATTAGTTGGATGTGTTGCAGTAACCAGAACAGCGGTTGCGAGATAAACCACAACATGCCGTAGTCCACGGTGAGATCGAGGCCGCGGGCGATTTGTTTTAACTGATCTTGATCTTTGGGACCGGCATAGAAGGTGGCGGTGACCGTTTTGTTTTCGCCGGGACTTACGCTAAATTGTGGTGTTTGCACCCCAATTACACCCAAATTACCGCTGACGGTACTGTACAGCTGATTGGTGCTGTCGGTTGGTGGCACCCAAGCTGACACAAAGTAATGCTCCAACATACTGACCCAACCCCCTATGGTGGTTTGATTCAAGTTGGCTTCTTGCATATCGGCGAATTCAAACTTCTCATAGCGCTGTTCTGCGGTTGAGTAAGCTCCACCACGATACACAGGCATCATCATATTGGTGCCTTTGCCATCATCAATGGTTTGCCGCAAGTGGTAATAAGGTTGCAACACCTTGCTACCGTTGCTGTTATTTTGCACGGAATATTCTACCCGGACATCATATTTGCCTGCGGTAAAAATGTAACGTTTTTCAATCATTAAGCCGTTGTGTTCAACCGTTAACGGCACAACCAGCTCGGTCTGGCCATCGGCTAACGTATAGCTATCTTGCTGCACTTGATAGACCGGCCGCTGCGGATTTTTCTTGTCATCCGGACCATCGCCAATCAAGCCACTTTGAGCGACATAATCAAAGCCATTGATTTGACGCATCATTTGATAGGGGTTTTTATCTTGCAAGCTGACCGAGAATTTTGGCAATGATAAACCAACAATGTCACCGCCTTGGGTATTGATGGTGACATTCAGCGTGTCAGTGCTCACACTGATGGTTTTGGCATTATTCACCACAGGTGCAGCTGAACTGCTGGGGGTGATAGTGCTGTTAAGCTGATCGGGCACCACATCGGTGGTATTACCGGTGGCGGTTGTTGCGTTCTGCGATACAGTAGTGGCAGGAACGACTGGCTTTGGACCATAGTCATTTTGCCACTCAGTCCACAGTAGGAAGCTGACCATTGCGAGGCCAAGAACTAAAAAACTACGTTGCGATTCCATGGGGGCACTTATCTCTTTGGCTTTTCAGGAACAGGATCTACACCGCCGGGGTGCAGGGGATGACATTTTAATAAACGTTTTATGGTTAACCAACTGCCTTTTACCGCACCAAATCGTTCAAGCGCTTCAATGCTGTAATGTGAACAGGTTGGATAAAAGCGGCAATTTTGGCCCAATAACGGACTCATGCAACGTTGATAGATCCGAACGACTTTAATTAAGCCTCGGTTTGCATAGCCTGATACTGGCGGGCAATCTTGCGCCATAACCGCTCCAGTTGTGAATGCAATTCTGCGTTCTCAGTGTTACTGATATCACCTTTAACCATTAACACCAGATCAACGGGTGGCAACTTGTGCTGGTGTAGCCGAAAGCTATCCCGAGCGCACCGTTTGATACGGTTACGTTGCGTGGCTAATTTAACACGTTTTTTTGCGATCGTCAGACCTATACGTGGCGTTGGCAGATTATTGGCTTTACAAAGGATGGTAAATAGCGGGGAGGAAACCCGAAAGGGCTGCTGGAAGACGTTGTCGAATTGGCGGGGAGTTAACAGACGTAACTCCCTGCTGAAGGTATAGCTGAGCACGCAGCGCTTAGCGATTAAGCTGTTAAGCGCTTACGGCCTTTAGCACGACGACGTGCTAATACTGCACGACCATTTTTAGTGGCCATGCGAGCGCGGAAACCGTGGTTGCGTTTTTGTTTTAAAACGCTAGGTTGAAACGTTCTTTTCATGATGTCGTCCGTCCGGTCGAGTTTTACTAAGTGGATCTGTGTTTTAGTAAATACCAAAACGCAGCGATTTAAAAAAGAGCGCGAATTTTAAGGATAAAGACGGCTGTTGTCAATGCGATCCTTGGCGAAAGAATCGACGAGAGCCAGATCTCATCAGTGCTCGATCAAGTTGTCCACAGGTAAATGCGATCGTTTGGGATAAATTGTGCATGACGACGGTTCGCATTCATAATTTTAAGCCCTGTCAAGCCATCTGCGATAAGAAATTTTTACCGAAGTTGAATTGATAAATATGATTTAAATCATTGGGTTATTTAAGATTTTGATAATTTGACTTGTTTTTCCAAAAGTCAATATTGCAGTTGTGGATAAGATGGCGGCATAATGCTGATCCTGCATTTATCTGAGCCGGCCAGATCCGTTGGACATGGCAGCTTTATGGAGATCCTGTGTACCAGTCGGTATGGCAAAATTGCCTTGAAGCCTTGCAGTCTGAACTGCCAGCACAACAATTTAGTATGTGGATCCGCCCACTGCAAGCTGACAGCTCACATGATGCGTTAACGCTTTATGCGCCTAATCGTTTTGTGCTTGATTGGGTTCGCGATAAATACCTCAGCCGGATCAATGAGTTGATCCATGGCTACTGTGGCGATCATGCGCCACGGTTACGATTTGAAGTTGGTAGTAGCCAAAAAGCGACCAAACCTGTAGCACCGCAACCTAGTATGCCTGCTAGTCCATCTGCCCCATTGCGGAGTCAAGCGGCGCCTGCGACTGTGGTGGCGGAAGCGGTTGAGCCAGCCCCAAAAGCTATTGTACGGAGTAATGTCCGCACCAATTACACATTCGATAATTTTGTGGAAGGTAAATCAAACCAATTGGCGCGGGCTGCGGCGTCACAAGTTGCGGATAATCCAGGTACCGCATATAACCCGCTGTTTATCTATGGTGGTACCGGTTTAGGTAAAACACACTTGTTGCATGCGGTGGGGAACGGCATTTTGGCGAAAAAACCGGATGCCAAAGTGATTTATATGCATTCCGAGCGTTTTGTCCAAGATATGGTCAAGGCGTTACAAAATAATGCAATTGAAGAATTTAAGCGTTATTACCGCTCTGTCGATGCGTTGCTGATTGACGATATTCAATTTTTTGCCAAAAAAGATCGGTCGCAAGAAGAGTTCTTTCATACCTTTAATGCGTTGCTTGAAGGCAACCAACAAATTATTTTAACCAGCGACCGTTATCCAAAAGAAATTGATGGCGTGGAAGAGCGACTAAAAAGCCGGTTTGGTTGGGGGTTGACCATTGCCATTGAGCCGCCGGAGCTTGAAACGCGGGTGGCAATTTTGATGCGCAAAGCGCAAGAGAATAATATTCGGCTACCGGAAGAAGTGGCTTTTTTTGTCGCGAAACGACTTCGTTCCAATGTTCGGGAATTGGAGGGGGCGTTAAACCGTATTACCGCCAATGCCAACTTTACCGGACGGCCTATTACCATCGATTTTGTGCGCGAATCGCTGCGTGACTTGTTGGCGCTACAAGACAAATTGGTCACCATTGAAAATATTCAAAAAACCGTGGCCGAGTATTACAAGATCCGTGTTGCTGATTTGCTGTCAAAGCGGCGCAGTCGCTCGGTGGCACGGCCACGCCAAATGGCCATGGCGCTGTCCAAAGAATTAACCAATCACAGTTTGCCAGAAATTGGCGATGCGTTTGGTGGTCGTGATCACACTACAGTACTTCATGCGTGCCGGAAAATTGAGTCATTAAAAGAAGAAACGCATGAAATCAAAGAAGATTTCCAGAATTTAATCCGCACCTTATCGTCTTAGTAGGGATTGTTATGCAATTTTTGATTGACCGTGACTCTTTATTGAAACCGTTGCAGATGGTTTCTGGTGCTATTGAGCGTCGTCACACACTACCGATTTTGTCCAATGTGTTGTTAGATGTTAGTGCGGATCGTTTAGCATTAACGGGCACGGATTTAGAAATTGAGTTGGTTGCTGCTGTGCCGCTATCGCAAGTTCAACAGCCGGGTCGTGTCACTATCCCTGCCAAGAAATTGCTGGATATCTGCCGTTCATTACCTGAAGGCAGCCTACTGCAATTACATTTGCAAGGTGATAGCTGTGTGGTCAGCACGGGGAAAAGTAAATTTACCTTGTCGACCTTAAATGCTGCCGATTACCCCAATTTAGAAGCGTGGCAAGGTGAGATCGAATTTGAATTAACCCGTGCCCAGCTGCGTAAACTGTTGGATGACACAGCCTTTTCCATGGCAAACCAGGACGTGCGTTATTATCTCAATGGCTTGTTGTTTGAAGTGGATAACGGCACTTTGCGCACTGTCGCCACCGACGGTCATCGTCTGGCGTTAAGTTCGCTGGAATTGGCGGTGACCGCGGGTCAGCAAAAACAAGTTATTATTCCACGTAAAGGTGTGCTTGAAGTCATGCGGCTGCTGAGCAGCGACGATCAATTGATTCGCCTTAGTATTGGCCAAAACCATATTCGTTTATTGGACAGTGCCTTTAGTTTCAGCAGCAAACTGATCGATGGTCGTTTCCCTGATTATCGTCGAGTATTGCCACGAAATAGCACCCGTCAGTTAACTGCGCATCGCAGTGTGTTGAAAGACGCCTGTGTGCGAGCCTCGATTTTATCCAACGAAAAATACCGCGGCGTTCGTTTTACCCTGCAAAATGGCGAATTGCAGATTGTGGCCAATAACCCAGAACACGAACAGGCGGAAGAGGTTATTGAAATCGAGTATCAAGGCGATTTACTCGAAATTGGATTTAACGTTGGTTATGTGTTGGATGTATTAAACACGCTAGCCACGGATCTAATTGTGATGCACCTAAGTGATGCCAATGCCAGTTGTTTAGTGGAGGGTGTTGGTAATCAAGGGGCATTGTATGTTGTGATGCCGATGCGCCTGTAGTTCTTGGTCCTATGGCGCTTCACTCGCTACAGCTCACTCATTTTCGCAATATTGCCAATGCGCGTTTTGAGTGGGCGTCCGACACCAATATTATCTGTGGTGAAAATGGTAGTGGTAAAACCAGCATACTTGAGGCCATTTATTTGTTGGCGCATGGTCGGTCGTTTCGGAGCACCAAGCCGGCGAAATTGATTCAGCATGAGCACAGTCATCTTGTGGTCCATGGCAAAGTAGAATGGGCAGGGCAGCTGCTCGCCGTTGGCATGCAACGGGATCGGGTGGGTGATTGGCAACTGCGGTTAAACGGAGAAACCGTACGTAGGGTTGCTGATATCGCCGCCTTGTTGCCTGTGCAGTTGATTACGCCAGAAAGTTTTCGTTTATTCTTTGGCGGCGCGAAAGAACGACGTCAATTTTTTGATTTGGGATTGTTCCACGTGGAACCTTCGTTTTATCCGGTGTGGGTGCAGTTTAATAAGGTATTAAAACAACGTAATGCCTTATTAAAAAGCAAACAGCCTTATGGCGAGCAGTATCACTATTGGGATCAGCAATTTGTGCAGCTGGCTTGTCAATTACAACAGATGCGCCAGCGCTATGTTTCAGCCTTGGCAGGGCAGCTGCAACAGCAATTGGCAGCTCACCCTCTACTCGCGCAGGTTCAGCTGGCCTTATCGGCGGGCTGGCATTGGCAGCAACAGCCCGAAGAATTACAGGCTCAGCTGCAGCAACAGTTCACTGCTGATTTGCGCGTGGGGTATACCCAGGCTGGGCCGCAAAAGGCGGATCTGCGCATAAAGATTGCTGATGATTTTGTTGAGGATTTTTTATCGCGCGGCCAATTAAAGGTGTTATTGTTTGCACTTAAATTGGCGCAGAGCCACCTGATTTTTCAGAGTGGACAAAAGCAACCTTTGTTGCTGATCGATGATATGGCCTCTGAACTCGATGGTCATGCCAAAGCGTTTGTGTTTACCTTATTACAGCAGCATCACTGTCAAATGTTTATTACGGCAATTGATGCGGCACACATTTTACCGCATTTGCCATTGGCAAAGGCGGCATTGTTCCACGTGGAACATGGGCAGATAGTACGGACGGAATAAAATGGCCGAAGAACATAATTACGACTCCTCGAGTATCAAGGTACTCAAAGGCTTAGACGCTGTGCGCAAGCGCCCTGGCATGTATATCGGTGATACCGATGATGGCTCAGGGTTACACCATATGGTGTTTGAGGTCGTGGATAACTCCATCGATGAAGCCTTAGCTGGGCACTGTACAGATGTTTGGGTCACCATTCATAGTGATGGCTCTGTATCCGTACGTGATAATGGACGTGGTATCCCAACCGAAATGCATGATGAAGGGGTATCCGCCGCAGAAGTCATCATGACAGTGTTGCACGCCGGTGGTAAGTTCGATGATAACTCTTACAAGGTATCAGGCGGTTTACACGGTGTAGGTGTATCGGTCGTGAATGCGTTATCGGATAAGCTGGAATTAACCATTCGCCGGAAGAAACAAGTACATAACCAAATTTATCGGTTAGGTGTACCTGATGAGCCATTAAAAGTCGTCGGTGAGACCGATAGCACAGGCACCTCCATTCGGTTTTGGCCAAGTCCAACTATCTTCTCTGATATCAATTTCCACTATGACATTCTTGCCAAGCGGCTGCGTGAATTATCGTTTTTGAACTCAGGCGTCAGTATTATTCTGACCGATGAGCGTAGTGATAAAACGGACCACTTTAAGTATGAAGGCGGTATTGAAGCTTTTGTGCAGTATCTAAACCGCACAAAAACTGCGATTCACCCGAAAGCATTCTATTTCACCAGTACGCGTGAAGATGGCATTTCGGTGGAAGTGGCAATGCAGTGGAATGATTCATTCCAGGAAAATATCTACTGTTTTACCAATAATATTCCACAGCGTGACGGTGGTACCCACTTGGCGGGCTTCCGCTCGGCGTTAACCCGCGTGTTGAATACTTACATCGATCAAGAAGGCTATGCCAAAAAGATGAAAGTACAAGCCACCGGTGACGATGCTCGGGAAGGCTTGACCGCGGTCATTAGTGTCAAAGTACCAGATCCGAAATTTAGTTCTCAAACCAAAGACAAGCTGGTTTCCAGCGAAGTGAAGTCTGCGGTTGAGAGCACCATGCACGAAAAACTGAACGAGTATCTGCTTGAAAGCCCGAACGATGCCAAAATCATTGTCACTAAAATTGTCGATGCGGCCCGTGCGCGTGAAGCAGCACGTAAAGCACGTGAAATGACGCGGCGCAAAGGTGCCTTAGATATCGCCGGTCTGCCGGGTAAGTTAGCCGATTGCCAAGAGAAAGACCCTGCGTTATCTGAATTATACCTGGTGGAGGGTGACTCTGCGGGTGGTTCAGCCAAGCAAGGACGGAACCGTAAAAACCAAGCGATTCTGCCGCTCAAAGGTAAGATCCTAAACGTTGAGAAAGCCCGTTTTGATAAGATGATTTCATCGCAAGAGGTGGGCACCTTAATCACAGCGTTAGGTTGTGGCATTGGCCGGGAAGAATATAACCCGGATAAAACTCGCTACCACAGCATCATTCTGATGACGGACGCCGACGTCGATGGTTCGCATATTCGTACGCTGTTATTGACGTTCTTCTATCGTCAAACACCGGAATTGATTGAGCGCGGTTATATTTATATCGCTCAGCCTCCACTGTATAAAGTGAAAAAAGGCAAGCAAGAACAGTACATTAAAGACGATGCAGCCATGACGGAGTATCTAACCACCTTGGCGCTGGACGAGGCTAGCTTGCATGTCAACGCGGACGCACCAGGAATTAGTGGTGCGGCGCTTGAAGCATTGGTGCAGCAGTATCATAAGTGTAATGCCACCATTGAGCGGTTAAGCCGCAAAATTCCACAGAATCTGCTCAATGAATTGATTTATGTGCCAGGCATCACGCTAGACACTTGCAAAGATGCCGCGGCCACACAAGCCTGGCTCGACTTATTGGCGAAACGTTTGCGCGATAAAGAAGGCGACGGTTCGACCTATAGTTTTGCCTTAACCGAAGATCGCGAACGCAATCTGACGTTACCGAAAATCATCATCCGCCAGCACGGTATCGATAACGAATATGTACTGCATTATGACTTTATCACCAGTGTGGATTACGGTCGTATTGCAGCATTAGGTGACGCGATCCGTGATTTAATCGAAGAGGGTGGTTTTGTCCGCCGTGGTGAAAAAGTCAAAGCCGTTAGCAGTTTTGTGGAAGCGTTAGAGTGGCTGATCACCGAGTCGAAAAAAGGCTTGTATATTCAGCGCTATAAAGGGTTAGGTGAAATGAACCCTGAGCAGCTCTGGGAAACCACCATGGATCCAAATACGCGTCGTATGCTGCGTGTCACCATTGAAGACGCCATTGGTGCTGACCAGCTGTTTAATACCTTGATGGGGGATGAGGTGGAACCACGCCGTGCCTTTATCGAAGAGAACGCGCTGCGTGTTGCCAACCTTGATGTCTAAATCACAGGGTTAATCTTGTGTACTGAAAAAGGCCAGCATTTGCTGGCCTTTTGCTTTTCTAGCAGCGCACCTAAATCAGCGTATCAACGATGAGACCACAGCCAAAGATGCGAACCGCAGCCTAGATATAAAACCAGCTATCAAAACCAGCTATCAAGGCTGTGCGGTCAGCTGCAGCGTGGTGGTTGGACGATTAGGTGAGGCTTTCACCGCAATATAGTGCCAACCCACTGCCAACGGGCCTGTACTGATGTTTTCTAGATGTCCTGCATTGGTCGATTTCAGCTGATGCTGCTGTGCCGTTGGCCAGCTGGCGCTACTAAAATAAAGATCGGCATTACCTTCGCCGACACCAAACAATTGCAATTGCACGCGGCTATTCGCCACGTCATTGTAGAAGTAAAAATATGCATAACTGTCATTGGTGCCAGCAACCACGCAATAGGCTTTCCCAACCGTCAGTTGTACATAATCAACCGGTGCTTGAGTTGAACATGCATTAGGCTGGGTAGGTGCTTGCGTGAAGCTTGCGGTCAAACTGACACCCGCAAAATTACTGTAAGCAAAACTACTCACAAACCAACGACCTGCGGCTGGACTATCAATTGTGCAGCTTTCGTTGTTACCTGATTTATAAGGCCGGCATTGATAACTGGTGGCGGTGGGTTGTTGGCCAACACGTACGTACAAGTCAGCATCACCCGTCCCTTGTTGCTGTTGAATGAGTAATTTACTCTGACCGGTGGGGACATCAATATAAAAATGTTGCCACTGGCCACGCGAAGCTGCAATGTTGGCTTTCGCCACGCCATTTTGCAATGCTTGGCCATCTGCCGGTGGATCACTCGGTAGATTTGGATTTGGCACGCTATCATCACTTTGCACCGTCAACAGCCACTGGCGGAACTCCGCATCCAAGCTCGTGCCTAGTGCATTGACCTGAGCTAAATAAGCATCGTAATTACCGCTGCGGAAGTGCTTTAACAGCTGTGCCACGGTTTGCGGCTGACGTTCAAACATAAATCGAACCGCCAAATAGCCCCAACGATATACCCGGTCTTGACCGCTGTTGTAGGTATTACCAAATATCTGGCTGAGACTGAATTGCTGAGTACGCGCCATCGCAATAGCAGCGTCATTGCGGTTTTTCTGTGAAATGTATTCAGCTAAGCCTTCCACCCACCATACGGTTTTATGGCTATCCACTTTATAATCACCAAAACCACCTTTGAGATTAAAGCGACCATCCAAGTAATGCACCATTTCGTGCGTTAAATTCCAGATAGAAAAATCCGGTCGTAGCCACTCGGCTTCATAGGCAATAAAGCGTGCCTGATTACCGACCACCTCAGGTTGGCCTTCTAAATACATACCGCCATTGTTGGTATCAATGCCGAAAAACAAACCGGCATATTGACCGTAGTCGGCGCTGGAATCAAATACCACCATTTCTAAGTTTTCATTTTTATCGCCGGCGATAGGGCGCTGGTCAGTCGCTAACATGCGATGGAAATACTGCTCTTGTGCACTGACTTGCTGGCATGCGCCGGCGAACTGGGTAGGCTCCATCTGCTGGCTACGAAATTTCATGGTATTGCTGCAACTGTGTTGTTGACTGAGCACTTGCTGTTCCAATTGTTGTTGGAAGCCGCAAATCGAAAACTCAGCACAATAGCCATAATAATCGGCGGCGCTGGCCGCTTTCAGCCAGACCGCCGCACCGCGGCCTTGCATTTGATAACGCTGCAAAATGGCCTGCACTTGTGCTTTCACGGTGCTTGCGATAGGGGCGTCCGCATACTGTAAAAAACGCGCTAATTCCGCCGCTGCGTTTTCTTGCAAAAAGCTGGCGTTAGAATCAAGCATCCAATCGTGCTGGCTAAATTGGCCGAGTAAACGTATCAACGCTAGGTCATTGCGCGTCGCCGTCACAAAGGCATCATCATAATGGCCGCGAAACAGCACCGTAAAAATCTGATTCACTGCGGCACGCATATACCAGTCATTGGCATAATTTTGATCCCAGCGTTGCAGCCATTGTTTGACCATCGGGATATAACGGGCGTTTTCACCGGCCGAATCAATCAGCGTAATAGCATCCTGGATATTTAACCCATTGCCGCTGCTGTTGTGATAAAACGCGGGATTATTAATAAAAGCATCCAAGGCGGCGCGCACACTTTGCTGCACGGCGCTGCCATAGGCAGGGATTTTGGTTGGATTGTAATACTGCACGTAGTAGCCGGCGCGCAGGAAGTAATACAGTTTACCAATGGTCATGCTCGTGACTGTGGTGTCATAGCGCTGCGCTGCTTGTGCGGTCGCATTGGCCACCGCCTGCATATTGCTACTGGCGAAGGCGCGAATGGCCGTATCGGAGCCGCTAAATAGCTCATCAATACAAGTACTGGGCGAGGCCAGAATATGATCAACCAAAGCTTGGCCTGTTTTACGGCCAAAATCCGCAAGCATAGTGCTGCTGCATTCGGCCAGCGTGGCACGTTGTGGCTGCAGGAATGGGGCCTGGTGCTGGTTCGATTGGGTTTTTAATTGTTGCTGCAGCGTATGTTGTTGATACCAGTCGGCCGTGGTGAGTGGCCGTGCTGTCGCTGGTTGTGGGGATCGATGCGACTGCTTTTGCTGCTGATGTTGCCGGGTGTTCAGCGCTGAAATGGTGTTCGGTACTGGCGTGGTTTGGCGATGCATCAAATGCGCAGGCAAGGGCTCGACGGGGGCTAGCACCGTTGCTGTTTGGTCATGTGCCGCTGCGGTTTGATGCGCTGCGACAGCGCTACTGAGGGTGGCTAGCAGACTGGTCGCGATCATGGTCGCCACGGTGGTTTTTGCCAAAGGGCTTTTTAACATAGCGCTTTGTAACCTTTTGCTTTGAAAAATTGCGCTTGGTAACACTGCGCTTGGTACCACTGCGTGATGTCGCAATATGGTGTTCATTCTGGTGACGGCTGTCGGTTGGGTGGGTCGAGATGTGTGCTTCATAGTTCATCCTAGTTATTATTGATGTTTTCTATTGTGCGCTCCTCGACCGCTAGCTCCCGGAGCGGTTTTATCATACGAATTTGTAAAATTGTATACAATATACTTGATTGATGATTTGTTAGTATATTAAATACACAAAATTTAGAAGTCTCTGAGATTTTGTTCTAACTAAATTGGAAACAAAACAACGGCATAGCCGTTGTTGTGCCATCACGCGCTGTGTGGGTATGGCGTGGCCCCAACACGCAACGACGTTGCGATGCTGGCGATGTCGTCACGAATGCCATCCATGGTGGTAAACAGAAACAGGAAAAAGGGCGATGTTGAGACATCGTAAAAAAGCCTGAGAAAAAGCCATCAAACCGGCTACAGAATGCGCCGACAAATGGGTATACTTTCCGGTCTTTCATTGCTAAATCAGCTAAACAGGTGCGCATTCATGCACAAATACGATATTAAAACCTTTCAAGGGTTAATCCTGGCGTTACAGGATTACTGGGCTCGGCAGGGCTGTGTGATTGTGCAGCCATTGGATATGGAAGTCGGTGCTGGTACTTTCCATCCGATGACGTTTTTACGCTCGCTCGGACCTGAGCCACATAACGTGGCTTATGTGCAGCCATGTCGTCGACCGACCGATGGTCGTTATGGTGAAAACCCTAATCGCTTGCAGCATTACTATCAATTTCAGGTGATCTTAAAACCATCGCCGGACAATATTCAGGAACTGTACTTGGGATCACTGGCCGAGTTGGGCTTGGATACGTTGGTGCACGATATTCGCTTTGTCGAAGATAACTGGGAATCACCCACCTTAGGTGCGTGGGGACTTGGTTGGGAAGTGTGGTTAAACGGCATGGAAGTGACGCAGTTTACTTACTTCCAGCAAGTCGGTGGCTTAGAGTGTCGCCCAGTCTCCGGCGAAATTACCTATGGTTTAGAGCGTTTGGCGATGTATATCCAAGGTGTGGATAGCATTTTTGACTTGGTATGGACTGATGGGCCTTTGGGCCGTGTCACCTACGGTGATGTATTCCACCAAAATGAAGTTGAACAGTCGACCTATAACTTTGAATACGCCGATGTACCGGCGTTGTTCGCCGCGTTTGACCAATGTGAAGCAGAAAGTCAGCGCTTGATAGAAGCGGGTTTGCCACTGCCTGCCTATGAAAAAGTCATGAAAGCATCGCACGCCTTTAACTTATTAGATGCACGTCACGCGATTTCGGTGACGGAGCGGCAGCGTTACATTTTGCGGGTGCGAACCCTAGCCAAGGCATGCGCGGAAGCTTATTACGCCGCGCGTGAAAAATTAGGCTTCCCACTGTGTCGCAGCCAAGTGCAGGAGAGCAAATAATGGCGCAGGATTTATTGATTGAAATTGGCACCGAAGAGTTGCCACCCAAGTCGTTGCAGACCCTAGCCACAGCGCTGCGGCAAAACATTATCGATGAACTTGGCAAGTTAGAACTGAGTTTTGACAGCGCCAGCTGGTACGCCGCGCCACGACGTCTGGCGGTGCGCATCAACCAATTGGCCGCGCAACAAAGCGATAAAGTAGTCGAAAAACGCGGCCCAGCCATTAGCGGTGCTTTTGATGCCCATGGTGCGCCCACCAAAGCGGCCCAAGCTTGGGCGGCCGCCAATGGCATCACGGTGGAACAAGCTGAACGGCTAGAAACAGACAAAGGTGCGTGGCTGATTCATAAAGCCAAAGTGACAGGCGCTAGCACTGTCAGTCTGCTGGAAGCGGTGCTCACAACCGCACTGGCTAAGTTGCCGATCGCCAAGCCGATGCGTTGGGGCGCCAACGACGCCGAATTTATCCGCCCTGTCAAAACCATCATTATGCTGTATGGCAATGAAGTGGTGCCAGCGACCGTGCTTGGTAAAACCACAGGTCGTGTCACACATGGCCACCGTTTCCATGCCCCGGCATTGGTTGAAATTGCCAACGCTGATGCTTATTTGCCTACCTTAGAGCAGGCATTTGTGGTGGCGGATTACCAAAAGCGCAAAGCCTTCATCAAGCAGCATGTAGAACAAGCCGCCTCCCAGCACCAGGGTATTGCCCAAATGGATGATGCATTGTTGGATGAAGTCACTTCATTGGTGGAATGGCCGGCGGTATTGGTCGGGCAGTTTGAAGCGCGCTTCTTAGAGGTGCCACCAGAGCCGTTGATGTCCACCATGAAGGACAACCAAAAATACTTCCCGTTGAAGGATGCTGCCGGCAAGCTACTGAATAAATTTGTATTTGTCGCCAACATTGAAAGTAAAGACCCACAACAAATCATTTTGGGCAACGAGAAAGTAGTCCGGCCGCGGCTGAGTGATGCACAGTTCTTCTTTGGGGTCGATCGTAAAACCAAGTTGGTCGAGCGGCTGGATAGCCTTGGCACCGTATTGTTCCAACAAAAGCTGGGGACATTGCGCGAAAAATCAGAGCGGATCAGCCAATTGGCAGGTGTGATTGCCGAGAAAATCGGCGCTGACGTCGCGGCGGCCCAACGTGCTGGTTTGCTATCAAAAACCGATTTAATGACCAATATGGTGGGTGAGTTCCCTGAAACGCAAGGCATTATGGGGATGCATTATGCCCGTTTAGACGGCGAACCAGAGTTGGTGGCGCTGGCGTTAAACGAGCAATACATGCCGCGCTTTGCCGGCGATGCGTTGCCAAGCCAGTTGGTCAGCTGCGCCGTGGCTATTGCCGATAAGCTCGATTCGCTGGTCGGTATCTTTGGGATTGGTCAAGCGCCAAAAGGTGATAAAGATCCCTTTGCCTTGCGCCGTGCCGCCATTGGTGCGCTGCGGATCATGGTGGAAAAACAATTACCACTGGATTTACTCGATATTATTGCCGCGTCAGTGGCCACCTTTGGCGACAAACTCAGTCATGCGGCTGTTGCCGAGGACGTGGTGGAATTTATGCTGGGTCGTTTCCGTGCGTGGTATGAAGCCGAAGGTTTTGGCGTTGATGTGATCCAGGCTGTATTGGCTCGCCGTCCGACCAACCCCGCGGATTTTGACCGCCGTGTCAAAGCCGTGGCGGCTTTCCGTCAGCTGGATGCCGCGTTGGCATTAGCGGCGGCGAATAAACGAGTTGCGAATATCTTGGCGAAAGTCACGGAACCTGTGCCGAGTGCGGTCAACACGACATGGCTGACTGAACCCGCGGAACAAGCGTTATACCACGCCATTGTGGCGGCGCAGCAAGCGCAGGCCACGCTGAGTGACTATAGCGCGCAATTAACGCAATTAGCGTCACTGCGCGATGTAGTGGACCAGTTCTTCGATACGGTAATGGTGAACGCTGAAGATGCGGCTGTACGTGCCAATCGGCAAGCGCTATTGGCACAGTTACGTGCCTTATTCCTCGCGGTGGCGGATATTTCTGTTCTGCAGTAAAGGCGCAGTTGCCTGGAGAAATGCTGGGCAGCTCGCAGCCTAAACGCGGTATCTAAATCGTATAAAAAACCCGCGACAGTTGCGCTGCGTGGGTTTTTTTATGCCTGATGTTATGCTCTGCCAGAATGCGGGGGCTGCCCACGAATGTCAGCGGCCTAGGCTAAAACTGATAACTGGCGCTTAGTAACACTTCGCGACCTCGTAAATGGTATTGCGTGGTATCGGTGTAATCGCTGCCAGCGCTTGGGTCAAATGGCGGATCGCGATCGAGCACATTATGCAGCGATAGACGAAGTTGCCAATCGGCAAAGCCGTGGTAGCTAAGTTGTGCATCCCATTCCACATGGCTAGCAACGCGAGCGGCAAGGCCAGGATTGCTGGCGGCAGTGGCCACTTTTTGCTGATAGCCAGCGGTATATTGCGCCGTGACACTGGTTTGCCAGTCGCCCGTTAGCCAGCGTACACTTTGGCTTGATTTTAGACGTGGTAGCGCGCCTAACAGATTGTTACCCGCCCCTTGCTGTGGTGCTTGGCCGCTCATCAACGCTTGTTCAAAATCGATGAGATACGACCAAACCCCTTGCCATTGTAAGCGCTGACCGCTGCGTAGCTGCCATTGATAGCTGCTATCGAAATCGACACCTTGCGTGGTGCGCTGGCCTTGATTGGTATATTGGTTTTTCAGCAATTGCAGACGGCCCTGCGCATCTCGCACAATGCGATCGGCAAACAGCTGCGGGTTGTCGACCACAAACTGTGCGCTATCGCCGCTGATCACATTGTGCTGGCGGATACGGTACCAATCCAAGCCTATCGAACCGTCGCGGCTAAATGACCAAACGATGCCGGCATTTTGATTCACCGATGTTTCTGGCTGCAGCTGGGTATTGCCGCCGCGCAGCTGGGTGTAACCGCGACGCGCCCCCGGCTCTTGCGGGTCGAATTTGTCGACCACTGCGCCATAGCTAATAGTGGTGCTGTCGGCGATTTCCGGCAGTGAAGGGGCGCGGAAACCTTTCGACCACGAGGCGCGCAGCAACCAGTCATCCGCTAACACATAGTGACTGGCGATTTTTGGGGAAAAGGCACTGCCAAAATCATCGTAGTGGTCGAGACGGCCGGCCAGACTGGTGGTGAAATCCTGATACAGCGGCAAGCTAAACTCGACAAAGCCGGCGCTGAGTTGACGCTCGCCGTTGACTAGGTTAATCGCAGGGCGCAGCTCAGTGCCAGACAGGACTTGTGGCGAGGTTCCGGCATCCATCTGCTCTTGGCGCAGATCGACGCCAGCGGCCACACCATAACTACCATAGTCGCCATGGTAAAGATCCCGACTCACACTGCCGTTGAGCGAGCGGATGCTATATTCACCCGGCCGCCGCGTCGTGAGCCGTAGCGCATGGATGACATCCACATTATTTTGTCGGCCATCAAAACGGTAACTGCCGCTTTGCAGGGCGTCAGTAAAGGCGAAACGATTGACGAAATTCGCCACATATTCCCGCTGGTGGCTAAAAGATTCTAGAATTTGCAGCTGCGATTGCCACACATCGCCCTGATACTGCAAGCGTGCTAACCAGCGGCTAAATTGCTGGCTGTTGGCTTTATAGCGTGGCCCAACATCAAACAGCGTGTATTCAAACGCCAGCGGTCTTTGTGTCGGATTATCGGGGTGTCCAACCGGTAATTGTACAGGGATATCGACTAAGGTACCGTTGCTGGGTTCATAAGCTCGAAGCCCTGCGCCAACGGTTAAAGGCGCGCCAAATTGCATGGCGGAATCGTTATTACTAAACAGCCACTCGACACTGGCTTGCCATTGCTCGGTGATCGCCACAGTGCCCACGAAAGACCATTGTCGCCGAGTAACTTCGGGTTGCAGCGTATTGTAGGCTTGGGTATTAAAGGCGCAGATTTGACCCGCGCGGCCAGGCGTGAAATCCTGCCATGGCCGCAGTGAACTGCCTTGTGGGCAGTTGGCCAGTGGTTTGGGCTGTGCCGGTTGATCAAGCCGATTGGCGCCTTGCGTGCTCCAGCCGGCTAACTTACCGCCGGGCAAATGGCGAAAATCACCGGCGGCCAATAGATCACGATCAGAGGCATCCAACCGCTCGCGAGTTAACCAGTCGGCACTTAGGCTCAGATTGTAGCCATCTTGTGCCAACTGGCCCACGCCGGTACTGAACCCTAGACTATATTGCGTTAAGCCACCTTGCGTCGCGGCGCCGTGGCCCACCGTCAGGGTCGTGGTATCCACATCATCATGAAGCAAAATATTGACCACGCCGGCGATAGCGTCGGACCCATACACGGCCGACGCTCCATCTTTGAGTACTTCGATGCGTTTTACCGCGCTTAGCGGCAATGCATTGAGATCGACAAAGGTATCTTGGGTGTTTAAGGCAAAGCCATAGTTGGCCAGACGCTGGCCGTTCACCAATAGTAAGGTGTTTTTCGGGCTTAACCCACGCAGGCCGATCGAGGCAGAGCCGGCAGAAAAGCTGCCGGTAAACTGTTCATCAAAACTATTACCGCTGTTGATGGTGAGATCGCGCAGCACATCGGTGAGGGTGGTTTTACCTGAGGCGGCAATGCTCAGCGCATCGACGTGCAGCAATGGCGTCGCATCTTCTTGCTGACTACGTTTAATGTAACTCCCTGTGACCTGAATACGTTCGATCGACGGGGATGACGCGTTTGTGGCGTTTTGCTGTGCTTGCAGCTGTGTACTTAGCAACGCCAGTGAAATCGCACTGGCAATTTTGTGGGTGAACTGCATGATAAACCTCTTTATTTTACTCGGCTCATGTCGCGTTATCCTGCGGTGCGCGAGTATGTGTTTATGTTGCTACCGATGCGATGAATAGTGGCGCATGACAATATTGCGGTGTCCGTCATGGTGTGACCCTATGGTGTGGCGCTATGGTTTGGCGCTTTGCAACAACGGGACACCGGCTGTCTGGTAGCGTTAACTGATATCGGTTGATAATTTTCAGAGATCCGACATTCGGGGTCGAGATCGACAGCGAAGCCTTGCCTGTGCATGCGACGCACGGCGCTGATGATGCTGCAGGTGCAGGATCTGCGTCGAGTTTCGCGACTTCTGGCGGTCAAATCTGCAATGAAATCTGTAGCTTAAGCTGTGATATCTACAAAGATGGCCGCATTATGCTGGTGTCATCTTCAAGGCTGTGTTGGCAGCATCGACCTCGAGTGTACGGCGTGGTTAGTCGCAGCAGCACATTCGATGGCGACAGATTTGCTGACGGCACATCAAACTGATATGGCTGGGGGCGTAAGCTCGCCATGTGATGGTTGCCTGCGCGGCAGTGATGAATGTGTCCATGTCGGAATCCTCATGATTGACTTCAGGCTTCCGGCTGACCGGTGAGCATGGTATTTGTCATCTAGACGTCTAGATGATGCGTGCATCATAATGGATTATTCTAAAATGACAAGCGCTGTCATTTAATTTTCTATAACTAAATCGCATAACAAATATAGTTTTTCCACTGCTGTCTGATACATGGGGACGTGTAAACGGGGGGATCGGCAAGGCATTTGCGTAAAAAACCCCAGCACAATGGCTGGGGTTTTGATTGACAGCGTCTCGCGTGAGCGAGCGCTGTATGCTGACGTAGAGTCCGCTTAGAAGTTATATTTCAAGCCAACAGAGTAGGTTAAGGCATTGAATTCTTGTTCTTTTTGGTTTTGAACTGCCCATTCCATCGTCGAGTCAAATCTTAAATTGGTCACATACAAGCCCAAGGTGATTGTTTCGCTCATTAAATACTCGGCAAATAATCCACCATAAACATCAACACCCGTAGTGCTACTCGGTTCAGTGAACGTTTGTCCAATAATGTTACGTGCCGCGGTTGGTGCTGATGTAATGGTATAGATCTGAGGTATATCATGTGACCACCGACTTAAACCCAAACGCATACCAAACGCGATATTGCCAACTTCGGCCTCTGTTTGGAGTTGACCAAAAATGTTAAAAGAATTCAGCTTGCTGTTAATGGATAGGTCACGTGCTAACCGAATATTTTGCACGCTGATTTGCTGATTTTTAACTGTTTCGAGTGTGACCTCACCAAAATCAGCATAACTAACGCCCATAGACCAATAGCTATCAAATTGGTATTGCAAACCAACATCAATAGAGGTTGTTGAATCTTTAGCATTGGTGAAGTTTTTTGCTTCTTGTGTTGTGCTGCCCAAATTAATGAATGCGCTTAAGTTTGTCGTATCAAACGTTTGTGCTTGTGCAGAGATACTGGTGGCGGCCAATAATGCGATCGCTAAATACTTCATACAATTCCTTTCGTTAGTTATAAAAAAAACGCTGCATTGTAGAAGGCTATGCGAAAAAATAAACATCTAATGCGTAAATTGGTCGCAAAAATTTACCTTTTGTTGATAATTTGTGCGGTTTTAGGTGCTGCGATCTTAGTAGGTTACCGTTGCCATCGCGCGGCTGTCGCCTCGGCCGTGCGCAGAGGCATACCAACCATACCAACGCGCTTGGCTGTTACGCGTGACTTTTGCGGATCAGATACCAAAATGGCAAGACAGTACTTTGTTGCTGTCGCAGTTCATGTTCCATAAAGCGGCAAAAGGCGGGAATATCGCGGGTGGTGGCTGGGTCATCTGCGATAATCAGCAACTGCTCTCCTACGGCCATTTTACGCAGTTGTAAGCGGGTCAACATGACGGGTTCTGGGCATCGGAGGCCGAGAGTGTCTAAGGTGGCGTCCGCCGGTGGCATGTCCGTGGTGGACACCACTGATGATGAAGTGCCGGTACGGCTGGATCCAGACATAAGATTAACCCCAAGATAGTTCAGCATCGATGATGCTAAGCGCAGAATTGGCTGTTAGTTTAGCGAAGTATTTGCAGCTAGGCGATACGCGTTTGCCGCAACCTGGTTATACATATGGTGCCGTTGCGGCAAATGAGCGTTTGTGTCTGCCGATCAACCCGCAAAAAAATGACCAAGGCATGGCTTGGTCATTTGATGGAGTGATAACCGAAGCTGAGCGAGAGCTGCAGCTCCGTTATCTATGGCTTCGTCATCTATGGCTTAGGCGTCGACGCGCTCAAACACTGTGGCAATACCTTGGCCTAGACCAATACACATGGTGGCCAAACCGTATTTACCGCCTTTATGCTCCATCACGTTGATGAGTGTGGTGGAAATACGCGAACCAGAACAGCCCAGTGGGTGACCCAAGGCGATAGCGCCACCGTTTAAGTTCACCTTCTGGTCGGCAACTTCAAGCAGGCCTAAGTCTTTCATCACCGGCAACGCTTGCGCGGCAAATGCTTCATTTAGCTCGGCATAGTCGATGTCGGCAATGGTTAAGCCCGCGGCTTTTAATGCTTTTTGTGATGCGGGAACCGGCCCATAACCCATGATCGATGGATCACAACCGGCAACTCCCATCCCAATGACTTTGGCACGGATTTTTAAGCCGAGCGCTTTCGCTTTGTCTTCGCTCATCACCAGCATCGCGGAGGCGCCATCCGACAAGGCCGATGACGTACCGGCCGTGACAGTCCCATTGGCAGGATCAAACACTGGGCGCAGTGCGGCCAGGGATTCTACGGTGGTTTCCGGACGGATGACTTCGTCGGTATCAAATACTTTTAACACGCCGTCCGCATCGTGACCTTGCACCGGCAGAATCTCTGCTTTGAAGCGGCCTTGGACAGTCGCTTCATGGGCGAGACGATGTGAGCGGGCGCCAAATTCATCTTGTTGCTGACGGCTGATACCGTGCAGTTTACCCAGTAATTCGGCAGTTAAACCCATCATACCTGCGGCTTTGGCGACAGATTTACCTAAGCCTGGGTGAAAATCTACACCGTGCGTCATCGGGACGTGCCCCATGTGCTCGACACCACCAATGAGGTACACGTCACCCATACCGGTTTGGATAGCGCGAACGGCATCATGTAAGGCTTGCATGGATGAGCCACACAAACGATTCACCGTCACCGCTGGCACGGAGTGCGGAATACCCGCCAGTAATGCAGCATTACGCGCCACGTTAAAACCTTGCTCGAGCGTTTGCTGTACACAGCCCCAAATCACATCGTCGATGTCACTTGGGTTTAACGCTGGGTTACGTGCCAGGATGCCGCTCATGACGTAGGCTGATAACTCTTCAGCACGGATATTTCGGAAAATACCTGCTTTGGAGCGCCCCATAGGGGTGCGGATGCAATCAACAATAACAGCTTGTTTCATCTTCATTCTCCGTCATTAAACCGGGTAGAACACCTGGCCAGCAGCGGCCATAGCGCGAGTCTTGTCGGTCACTTGGTAAATTTCACCTAAGTGGGCGTATTGATCAGCCAAGGCTACAAAGTTAGCCAAGCCCATGCTATCCACGTAACGCAGTGGACCACCGCGGAACGGAGGGAAGCCTAAGCCATAAATCAGGCCCATATCAGCTTCAGCGGCGCTGGCAACAATACCTTCTTCCAAACAGCGGATAGCTTCGTTAATCATAGGCACCATACAGCGGGCAATGATTTGTTCGGCGCTGAAGTCTTGCGCTGGTTTCGCCACGCTGGCCAGCACGTCCGCTGCCGCGGGATCGAGGTCTTTTTTCGGTTTACCTTTGGCATCTTTGCTATACGCATAGAAACCAACACCGTTTTTCTGACCGTAGCGATTGGCGTGGAACATGGCGCTGACTGGGTCGTTGTCTAATTTTGCCATCCGCGTTGGGAAACCAGCGGCCATCACGTCCGTGCAGTGATGTGCGGTATCTAGACCAACCACGTCTAACAAGTACGCGGGGCCCATCGGCCACCCAAATTGTTTTTCCATCACTTTATCAATGGCGGCGACATTGGCGCCGTCGAGGACCAATTTGCTAAAACCGGCAAAGTATGGGAACAACACGCGGTTGACATAGAAGCCAGGGCAGTCGTTGACCACAATCGGGGACTTGCCCATACGCGCAGCGTAAGCAACGACGGCTGCGATGGTTTCATCCGAGGTATCTTTACCGCGGATAATTTCTACCAACGGCATCTGATGCACTGGGTTAAAGAAATGCATACCACAGAACCGGCTTGGATCCGTGAGGTTTTCCGCCAGGCTGTTGATCGAAATAGTCGAGGTGTTGGAGGTGATGATGGCGTCGGGGCCCACCACGGTCTCAATGTCTTTTAACACTGCGCCTTTGATTTTTGGATTTTCCACCACGGCTTCGACCACAATATCCACACCTTTGACCGTGTCGTTATTTAGGGTCGGCGTGATGGCAGCAATGACTTTCGCCATACCGACAGCATCGAGCCGCTTGCGCTCCACTTGTTTGCCGAGCAGCTTCATGGCTTCGCCCATGCCAAGCTCAAGTGCTTTGTCGTTGATGTCTTTCATCACCACTGGCACGCCTTTGAGCGCTGATTGGTAAGCGATACCGCCACCCATGATACCCGCACCCAATACGGCGGCTTTGTTGATAGCTTTTTTCGCCGCTTTACCCGCTTGTTTGGCTTTACCTTTGATCAATTGATCATTTAAGAACAAGCCAATTTGCGCGGTGGCCGCATCGGTTTTCGCCAGCTTGGCAAAACCAGCGTTTTCCAGTGCGATAGCTCCAGCGCGGTCTAAGCGTGCGGCTTTCTCAATGGTTTCAACGGCCAGCATAGGCGCTGGGTAATGTTTACCGGCGTTGGCAAACACCATACCTTTGGCGGTATTGAAGCTCATAATGGCTTCAGTTTTATTCAGTTTTAACGCTTCAAGTTTGGCTTGACGCTTCTTACGCCAATCAAACGTACCAGCGATGGCATCTTTTAACATAGCAATCGCGGCCGCTTTTAATTTTTCAGGTGCCACTACGGCATCGATAGCGCCTTCTTTTAAAGCTTGTTCAGCACCGCGTTCTTTGCCGGTGGTGATCCACTCCATGGCGGTGTCGGCGCCCACGATACGTGGTAAGCGGACGGTGCCACCAAAACCTGGCATTAACCCAAGTTTGACTTCTGGTAAGCCAATTTTGGCCGTTGTATCCGCCACACGATAGTCGGCGGTTAAGGCCCACTCACAACCACCGCCCAGCGCAAAGCCTTTAATGGCAGCAATGGTCGGCACGGGTAAATCTTCGGCTAAATCAAAAATATCGGATGCTTGCTTAATCCATGGGATTAATTCTGCTTCTGGTCTTTGGAAGGTGCTTAAAAACTCGGTAATATCCGCACCAACAATAAAGGCGTCCTTGGCCGTACTAAACAGGACACCGCGCAGATTTTGGTCTGCATGTAACAGCTCTAATGCCGCTTTACAGTCAGCCAGCGTTTGCTGGTCGAATTTGTTGACGGAACCGGCAGCATTAAAGGTAAACTCGGCAATACCGTCGGACAGATATTCGACGGTGATGCTGGTACTCTGGTAAATCATGGATAGTCTCCTTCGTCGCGTAGAGGACATTGGTATTCTTGTCGCAACAGGTCAGATGAGTCTTGTGCGAGCTCAGTGTGTCGCGGTTCCGTAAAAAATTCAACCGTTATTTAAACGAGTGTTTGAATTGGCCGGACAAGTTAGTCTAACTATAGGTGGTAATTGACGTAAATGGCACAAGTGAAGTCAGCCGTACTTGGAATTCGTTGGTTTATGCTGGGGTTGTTCGGCATCACCGTTAGCGTAAACGCATGGGGCACCAGCATTGAGACCCAGCGTAGTCGTTTTTTACAGGCCGAAAAAACCATCCACAAGGTGCCATTAAATGAGGCGAAGCGGATGGTAGATGCGCTGGATGGTTATCCATTACAGCCGTATTTGCAGCTGGAATTATTAAGCCGCACCTTGGATGACACGGCAGCGGTGCAGGAATTTTTGCAAACGCACAAAGAGAGTGTGTTGGCCTGGCCGTTGAAAAAGCGTTGGTTATTGCATCTAGCCAGCAACCGGTTAGGGCAGCCGTATTTGCAGCATTACCGCATGGGAACGGATACCGTCCTCGACTGTTATGCCCTTGAGCTGCGTTTGTTAAAGGAGCCCGCCAAACAGGTATGGCCGGATGTGGCTAACATTTGGGCGGTCGGCGAAAGTCGTCCCAAGGAATGCGATAACTTGTTCAAGCGTTGGCAGCAAGCCGGTCAACGTAGCCAAGAAATCGTCTGGTTACGGCTGGTCCGCGCTGCCGACGGCGGTGATAGCAGTATCATTCCGTATCTACGGACGTTGTTACCAAAGCCGCAGCGGTACTTGGCAGATAAATGGCTGCAGGTGATTAAAGATCCAAGCCAAGCGGCGCGGAAGAATTTTTTCCCGTTAAAACACGCCCGAGAGCGCGATATCTTGGTATTTGCGCTGAAAAAGATGGTGTGGAAAAGTCCAGATTCTGCCTATAAGTTATGGCAACGCTTTGCCCAAGATCCCAAGCTAACTCGGGCGCAGCGCGCCGATGTGGCACGGCAGTTTTTTATTGCCTTTGCCAGCAAAGATGATCCACGCGCGGCTTCGTTCCTAAAGCAGGTGCCGGCGGATTTAGAAGATGATTTATTACTGCAGTGGCAATTGGCATGGCATCTTCGGCATGAAGATTGGCAGGGCGTGCAACAGTTGTATCAGCGCTTACCGGCACTGATGCAAAACAAGGATCAGTGGCAATACTGGCAAGCGCGCGCCTTGGCGGCGAGCCGTAAACTGGATGATGCCAATGCGCTTTATAAAATTGTCGCCGCCAACCGCAGCTTTTATGGTTTTATGGCAGCGGCACGCCTTGGTCAAGCGCCGAGCTTAGCGCACAAACCGGTTCCGGTCAGTGCGGAGCAGTTAGCGGCATTTAAACAAAGTGCGCCCATGCGCCGCAGTCAAGAGTGGTTAGCCTTGGGCCGTGAACAAGCGGCACGACGCGAGCTGAATTGGATCCAAAAACATGGGCCTGAACTGCAAAAGCTCAGCGCGGCCAAGTTGGCGTATCAGCAAGGTTGGTATGATAGAGCCATTCATGCTTTAGCCGATGCCGGTTATTGGGATGATGTAGAAATGCGCTTTCCAATGGCATTTAAACAAGAAATTCAAAAACATGCCAAAGCAGCAAAGGTTGATCCTGCATGGGCCATGGCCATTGCTCGGCGCGAAAGTACCTTTATTCCTACGGCGACCTCAGGGGTTGGGGCGCGGGGATTGATGCAAATTATGCCCACGACGGCACAGCATATCGCCGGGCGAAAAGTCAGTATTGATGCACTGTATAACCCGAACATCAATATTGATTATGGTACGGATTACCTGCGCTATCTGCTGCAGAAAAATAGCAGCAATTTGGTGGTTGCCACCGCGGCGTATAATGCAGGTTTTGCGCGTGTGAAGAGTTGGATCCCAACGGATAACGCGCAGCCTGTGGATATTTGGATTGAAAATATACCATTTAAAGAAACACGGGATTACGTCAAAGCGGTATTGGCGTATTACCAAATTTATAATGTACGAATGAATCAAAACAACGACATATTTGTGCCGTTGGTGACGTTAGAAATTGGCCGCGAAGCCAAATAACGCTATTGCATCATACTTCAACCCACAGTAGAGAAAGGATTTTTTATGAGCGCCACCCCTACAGCGACGTCCGCCTTTGCCGACTTGTATGCTGACCATATTGCGACCTTACAGCAGCGGACTGCCGCTATCCTAGCACGGCAACAGCTATCGGCGTTGGTGATCCATTCCGGCCAAGCCAAGCGACAGTTTTTGGACGATATGGATTATCCGTTTAAGGTCAATCCTTTGTTTAAAGCATGGTTGCCGGTGGTGGACAATCCAAATTGTTGGTTGATGGTGGACGGGGTGAATAAACCTAAATTAGCCTTTTATCTACCGGTCGATTTTTGGCATAAAGTACCCGATGCACCGAGTGATTTCTGGACGCCATTTTTTGATATCGTCTTGATTGACAAACCAACGAAAATTAGTGAATTGCTGCCGGCCGATAAATCGGCGGTGGCTTATCTTGGGGAGTCGATCGAATTAGCAACGAGCTATGGGTTTAGCCACTGTAACCCAGCTGCCGTGCTGAATTATGTGCATTATTACCGTGCCTATAAAACCCCTTATGAACTGGCGTGTATGCGGGAGGCGAATCGTTTGGCTGTCGCCGGGCATCGCGCTGCCGCGGCCGCGTTCTATGCGGGTGGTAGCGAATTCTCTATTCAACAGGCCTACCTAGCGGCGGTGGGCCAAGGCGAAAACCAAGTGCCATATGGCAATATTATTGCGCTGAACCACAACGCAGCGATCTTGCACTACACCGTACTTGAAGGCCAAGCACCCGATCAGCATCATTCTTTTTTGATTGATGCAGGCGCCTCCTTTCACGGCTATGCGGCAGATATCACGCGGACTTACAGCGCTAAGCCCGATGACGAGTTTGCGCATTTAATTAAGGCGATGGATCAGGTAGAACAGCAATTGGTGGCTATGTTGGCGCCAGGACGGAATTATCAAGACATCCATTTGGCATCGCATCAGCTGATCGCCCAGGTGCTGGCGGATTTTGATTTTGTGCGTTTACCCGCACAGGACATCGTCGCACGCGGCATCAGTCGTGTGTTTTATCCGCATGGCATTGGCCATCATCTGGGGCTGCAAGTGCATGATGTTGGTGGTTTTATGGCCGATGATCACGGCACCCATGTGGCGTCGCCGGCCGAGCATCCGTTCTTACGTTGCACGCGTCTGATTGAGCCTGGCATGGTGTTTACCATTGAACCTGGCTTGTATTTTATTGATTCGTTGCTGGCAGAATTAAAAGCATCGCCAAACGCCGAATACATTCATTGGGACAAGGTTGCTGCGTTTGCCAAATTCGGCGGGATCCGGATTGAGGATAACGTGATTGTGCATGCCGATCGGTTAGAAAACATGACGCGCGACTTAGGTTTGGCGTAATTCGCGCGCTTTTTTCGTTCACATCGTCGTCATACGACCAAACGCTGCGCATGGGCATCGCCCATGCGCGCTAGTACTTGAAACCTTAGATAAAAATAGCACTGACTTGGAATAACCGTTCCACTTCGCCAATGTACTTTTTATCGACCAAAAACAGAATGACATGGTCATTGCTCTCGATCACGGTGCTATCGTGCGCAATCATCACTTCATCACCGCGCACTATGGCGCCTATGGTGGTACCTGGTGGCAGTTTAATTTGACCAATGGCGCGACCTACCACTTTTGACGCGGTTTCATCACCATGCGCAATCGCCTCTATCGCTTCGGCAGCACCACGGCGTAATGAATAGACGTTGACAATATCGCCACGGCGGACATGGGTTAATAATGCCGAAATCGTGGCTTGCTGGGGCGAGACTGCGATATCGACTTCACCACCTTGCAATAAATCCACGTAAGCACCACGTTTAATCAGCACAATGGTTTTTTGTGCCCCCATACGTTTGGCCAACATCGCCGACATGATATTGGCTTCATCGTCGTTGGTGACGGCTAAAAACACATCCACCTGATCGATGTTTTCCTCTTCTAACAATTCAGGATCGGACGCATCGCCGGTGTAAACCACTGTGCTATACAGGTTACTGGATAGGTATTCCGCGCGTTCTTTACTGCGCTCAATCAGTTTAACGCTATGGGTTTTTTCGAGGGCTTTGGCGAGACCAAAACCGACGTTACCCCCACCGGCGATCATGATACGGCGATAACTGCGTTCAAGTTTTTGCAGCTCGCTCATCACCGCCCGAATATGCTTGGTGGCGGCCACGAAGAACACTTCATCGTCAGCTTCGATAATAGTGGTGCCAAGTGGTTTGATGGCATGGCCGCGCCGATAAATGGCGGCGACACGGGCGTCGATATGTGGCATATGTTCGCGCAGTGTGGATAACGCATGCCCCACCAGCAAGCCGCCATAATAGGCTTTCACCGCCACTAAACTGACTTTTCCTCCGGCAAACTCGACCACTTGCAGCGCACCAGGGTAGTCAATCAAGCGACGGATGTAATCGGTGACCAGCGTTTCGGGGGCAATAAAGTGATCGACCGGCATATCGTCTTTGTTGAACAGCTGCTCGCGATACTTTAGATATTGGTTGGTTCGAATACGTGCCACTTTGGTGGGCGTATTAAAAATACTGTAAGCCACCTGACAGGCCACAATATTGACTTCATCACTGTTGGTGACGGCAATCACCATATCAGCATCTTCCGCGCCGGCTTTTTTTAACACATCAGGATGAGCGCTGTGACCATGCACCACTTGTAGATCAAATTTATCTTGTAACTCGCGTAGTCGGTCCGCATTGATATCCACTACGGTAATATCGTTTTCTTCACCCACTAAGTTTTCGGCAAGGGTGGCGCCGACTTGGCCGGCACCTAAGATAATGATTTTCATAATGTGCCTGTTTTGGCTAATTTGGCGTAAAAGAATCCATCTCCGGCAATAGTGCCGGGTAGCCACTGCTGTTCAGTCGCCGCGACCTCGGCGTGTAACGGCAATACCTTGGCATCAGGTGTACAGGCAAGAAAATCGGCGATTTGCTGCGTATTTTCTTCCGGCAACACACTGCAGGTGGCATATAGCAGCACGCCACCGGGCTTTAACAACGGCCATAATTGCTGTAACAACTGCTGCTGAATGTGCACCAATGCGGCAATATCTGCTTTTTTGCGTAGCCAGCGGATATCGGGGTGTCGGCGGATCACGCCGGTTGCCGAGCACGGCACATCCAATAAAATACGATCAAATTGTTGGTGATCCCACCAGGTGGTTGGCATGCGAGCATCGGCGGCACGAACCTCGGCATGATGCCCTAAGCGCGCTAAATTTTCGTGCACACGCGCTAAGCGCTTGTCATCTTGGTCAATCGCCACGACGTGCGCGGTTGGACTCAGTTCTAAAATGTGGCTGGTTTTACCGCCTGGGGCACAGCATGCATCCAAAATACGTTCATTGGGTTTAGGATCCAAATAAAAGGCGGCGTGCTGCGCTGCGATATCTTGCACGGCAAACCAGCCCTCGGCATAACCCGGCAATAAAGTGACATCATGGCTCTTCGCGAGCTGAATGGCGGTTGGCATCCAATCAATAGGCTGCGACCAGGCAATCTGGGCATTGTCCAATGCCTGCGTAAACGTCACAACGCTACAGCGCTGTACGTTCACTCGTAACCACAATGGGGCTTTTTGCTGGTTAGCACTGAGGATCTCAGACCAAACATCGGGGTAAGCCCTTTGCAAGCTTTGCACCAGCCAAGATGGGTGATTATGCTGCACACTTAAACTACTTTGGCTGAAATCAAACAGTTCCGGCCGACGCTGAATATTACGCAGCACCCCATTGATGAGGCCAGTAAAGGCATTGCCTTTTAATAAGCGAGCGGCTTCCACGGTTTCGCTGATGGCGGCGTGGTCTGGAATTCGCATAAATTTCAGTTGGTAAATACCGATATAAAGCAAAAACTGCAATGGTCGTTGTTGCTTGGTGAGCGGTTTACTCATCAGTTGCTGACAGACATATTCAAGCTGGGGAAGGTAGCGCAGCACTCCAAAGCATAACTCTTGCAGTAAAGCCCGATCCGACGGGTTGTTCTGGCGCAGCTGGGCTTTGGGCAATACGTCAGATAGAGACTTACCTTGCTCGACGACATCAAAACAACACCGAGCAGCATCTGCGCGTAGCTGGCTACTCATATCGATGCCTGCTGTGTCAACACAATGCCACGGCTAAACCAATCGGCACGGCCATTCAAAAAATCAGCCACCGGCATCATTTTTTTACCCGGCGGTTGTAACTGTGTTAAAACCAAAATTCCGTCAGCTGTTTGGATGTGAATCCCGTTTTTATCGGCCTGAAGGACGGTGCCAATGGCGGCAGAAGACGCTGTCGATGGCGCTGTCGGTGGTAGTGCGTGTGCAGCACCAACTTTGATATTCCCTTGCGGCAGACCAATAAAACTGCCAGGCCACGGCGTAAAGGCACGAACTTCGAGAGCCAGGGCATGTGCTGATTTAGAAAAATCAAATTTGCCTTCGTCTTTTGTTAGTTTTTCCGCGTAAGTCGCTTCGTCGCTCTGCTGCGCTTGCGCCTGTTGTTGTAAGGCGGGCAGGTCAGCTAAGGCGTTTAAGAGTGCCTCTGGCCCCAGCTTGGCAAGCTTTTGATACAAAGTCGCGCTGGTATCGGTCTCAGTGATTGCCAGCACATGCTTGCTGAGCATGGCGCCTGTATCTAACCCTTGGTCCATTTGCATAATGGTAATACCGGTTTCGCTGTCACCCGCCCATAGCGCGCGTTGAATAGGGGCCGCACCCCGCCAGCGCGGTAGCAATGAGCCATGCACATTGATGCAACCCAAGCGTGGCGTCTCTAAAACGGCCACTGGTAACAATAGTCCATACGCAACCACCACCATCACATCGGCCTGCAGTGCTTTTAGCTCAGTTTGTGCGGCAGATTTTTTTAGTGATTTTGGTTGATATACGGGGATCTGATGCTGAAGTGCCAGCTGTTTGACGGGGCTGGCTTGCAATTGTTGGCCGCGACCTGCTGGGCGATCGGGCTGGGTGTAGACGGCGACGACTTGATGGTTCGACGCGAGTAATGCTGCCAAATGATCAGCGGCAAAGTCTGGGGTTCCAGCGAAAATAATACGTAACGGAGTGGTCACAAATAGTCCTATGGAGCTTAACGAGCAGCGATGCGGGCTTCTTTTTCTAATTTTTTCTTGATACGGTCACGTTTTAATGGTGACAGATAATCAACAAACAATTTACCCACTAGATGGTCAAGCTCATGCTGCAGACAAATCGCTAACAGGCCATCGGCGGCGATTTCGAAACTACGGCCTTCTAAATCCAGCGCGCGAAGTTTTATGGTTTCAGCACGATCGACTTTGGCGTAATTTTGTGGCACTGATAAACAACCTTCTTCGTAGGTTGTGACGCCATCTTTTTCGATAATCTCAGGATTAATAAAGACTTGTGGTTGATTACGCTCTTCGGATAAATCGATCACGACGACACGTTTATGGACATTGACTTGCGTTGCCGCTAAACCTATTCCATTCTCTGCGTACATAGTTTCTAACATATCCGCAACTAATTGACGGATTTCTGCGGTAACAGAATCAACGGGAGATGCTACAGTACGTAGGCGTTCATCTGGATAATGCAGTACACTTAGGACAGTCATAGAACCTACAAAATTATGCTTTATTTAACGAATTGTGATATGGTCTAATTTTAGCCATTACAGCGCCGTAATAACAGCGCAGAATGCAAATTTCCCCGAGTTTAGTGTGTAATTCTTTAAAGACCGAGTTCAAGGACGCAGGCATGCGGAAAAAAATAACAAGTTCGATCGCCGCTTTGATGTTGTGTTTCGCCGGCCCATTGTTGGCAGATACGCTAGCGATTAAGCCAGGTGCACCAGAAACCTATGTGGTGAAGGAAGGTGATACCCTATGGGATATCTCTGGTATGTATTTGGATCATCCATGGTTATGGCCTGATTTGTGGAAACTTAACCCACAGGTTGAAAATCCGCATTTAATCTACCCTGGTGATGTACTGTCGCTCACCTACGATGCGGCAGGTAAGCCCGTATTATCGCTTAACGACAAAGTGGTGAAGCTGACGCCATCCGACGAGCCCAATGCCGATGGTGAAATTGTGGCGGAAATTGAAGCAGAGCAATCGGCGGAAGAAAGCTTCAATTCAGATCGGCCGGAAGGCTATAAAAAAGTCAGCCCAACAGCGCGTAAGCGGTTGAAGAGTGGTAAAGCTATCACGACCTTGCCACTGACCATGATTCGTCCTTTCTTAACGTATGAACAGGCGTTAACTGAAGAGAAAATTGCGGCATTGCCATATATTTTAGGTTCTGATGAGGGCGTAAAAAATGCAACTAATGGTCACTTACTTTATGTAAAAGGCCAGTTAGAGCAAGGTGCAGCCTATGCTGTGTACCGTAAAGGTAAGGCTTACATCGATCCGCAGACAGACGAAGTTTTAGGCTATGAGACCAAGCTTGTTGCGACAGCTCGGGTGTTACGTGCCGGTAATAGTGCGACCAACGAAGCAGCAACCGTGATCGTCTCGGATGTTAGGCAAGAAATCCGACAAGGTGATCGTCTGTTGCCAGCCGCGGATGGGCAAAGTTTGCCCGCGTTTTTTGTGATGCAGCGTCCTGAGTCACCCGTTGATGGCACGATCATTTCTTCTACAACAGCGCTGCGTGAGTTTTCTAAATGGGATATTGTGGTACTTAACCGTGGTGAAATGGATGATTTGAAGCCCGGCCACATGTATGGCATTTACCGTAATTCGCCAACCGTGGTCGATGCGGAAAATGGCCCTGTCTACTTGGATGAGGCGAATAGATTGCAGAAACTTACAGGCGGTGTGGCTGGTAACCAAATTGTTATGCCGCGTGAAAAAGTCGGTCAGTTAATGATATTTAAAGTATCAGAACGTACAAGTTTTGCTATTGTTACATCTACGTTAAAACCTGTGCGCGTTGGGGATTTGATTAGCGGTTTATAATCAGTTCCCCTCAAGGGGGAACTGATGCTAACCGATGTCCAATTACGCCAAGCTTTAGCACTTAGTGCTATTCCTGGTTTGAATGCGAATAAGCTGTTTGCGCCCAGTGCGCAAACAGCGAGCATGCCAGAATTATTTACCTGCCTAGATCGTCCTATCGATACGCTACCGTTAACCGAATACCAGCGCTCCTGTATGGATGCCTGTAGCGATGCACGTATCGAACGTGTTTTGCATTGGCTAAGCGAGCCGCAGCACCATGTCGTTTTTTGTGTTGATCCGGCATATCCCGCGTTGTTGTGGCAAACCAAGCAACCGCCATTCGCATTATTCATTGACGGTGATCTGAGGTTGTTACAACAACCGTCGTTGGCGATTGTGGGAAGTCGGCGTCCCTCGCCAGCAGGCAAAGCGCAGGCTTATCGATTTAGTGCGGAGCTGAGTCAGCAGGGTTTATTGATCATTAGTGGCTTAGCAACCGGCATTGATAGTGCGGCGCATCGTGGCGCCTTGGCCATGCAACAACCGACGTTAGCGGTTCTCGGTCATGGTTTAATGCATCTTTATCCCAAATCGAACCAAGCGCTGGCGCACGAGATCCGGACCCATGGTGCCTTGGTGAGTGAGTTTTTGCCGGATGTACCGCCGCGCGCTGAGTATTTTCCATTGCGTAATCGGATAGTAGCAGGCATGAGTTTAGGCACCTTGGTGGTGGAGGCCGCGGAAAAAAGTGGCTCGTTAATCAGCGCCAATTATGCTGCTGAGTACAGCCGTGATGTTTTTGCTATTCCAGGTTCTATTGATAATCCGCTGGTCGCAGGCTGTCATCACCTTATTCAGCAAGGCGCTAAATTAACCACCTGCAGTGCCGATATCATAGAAGAGCTTGCGTTAGAGGGTTTAACATTAGCGAAACCGGTTGCTAGGGCGGTGAGTGAGCAAAGTAAAAATAATTCTGCCATCCCCTTGTCCGATCAGCGCTTGTTAGCTAACGTAGGAGATGAGGTCACATCAATTGATGTGATCGCTCAGCGTGCTCAAGTAGCGGCTGCTGAGGTGTCGGTTGCCTTATTGCGTCTAGAGTTGCTTGGTGTTGTCGCCGCAGTCTCTGGGGGTTATATCCGTGTCAGGAGGGCCTGATCATGTTCGATATCCTGATTTATCTATTCGAAAATTATATTCACAGCGAAACCGAAATTGATGTCAACCGCACGGATCTCACCAAAGAGTTGGTTAGTGCCGGTTTTCACGACGACGATATTTTTAAGGCATTAAAGTGGCTCGAAAGTCTATCTGAGCTACAAGAAAGTCACCTCAAACCTTACTTAACCAAAAGCTGCTCCAGTGCGGTGCGCATTTATACGTGGCAAGAACAGCAAAAATTATCGGTCGAGTGCCGTGGCTTCTTGATGTTTTTGGAGCAAATTAATGTGCTCGATTTACCTACCCGAGAGATGGTGTTAGACCGCGTAATGGAATTAGAATCGCGCGATATCTCATTGGAAGATTTGAAGTGGGTGGTGCTTATGGTGTTATTTAATGCACCAGGCCATGAATCCGCCTATGCGCAAATGGAAGATTTACTGTTTGTTGAACCGGATGGCGTGTTGCACTAAGCTCGGTTTGCGGTTTTCTATTTGATTTAGGATGCCACGGCACGCGTCTCCATTACTGTGATGCACCGTAATGTACTGTGATGCACCGTAATGTACTGTGATGTACCGTGGCATATGTGACTAGCAGCGAGCTCTTGTCCCACCGGTGCGTGATTTGTGTTTGACCAACAATGCGTGATACATAGGTGACGCAGGCAAGACTATGGCATAATACCTTGTCCAATTTGCTGGTGAGTGTTATGTCTGAACCATTGTTTTCACTTCCCACACATGTCCAATCATGCCCCAAGTGCCAGCATGCCCTCGTCATGCGGCAGGGCAAACATGGCCCGTTTCTGGGATGTAGCCAATACCCAAACTGTGATTACTTGCAAAGTTTACACCCGCATGAAAGTGCCATTGTGAAGGTATTAGCGCAGCCGCCTTGCCCATGTTGTGGTCAAGCGTTGGCGGTAAAAAATGGTCGATTTGGCATGTTTATCGGTTGTACGGCGTATCCGGACTGTGACTTTATTGTCCACGAAGAGGTGCCGGTGGTGGCTGATGTAACTTGTCCAAAATGCCGCGATGGTAAATTAGTGCAACGTACCAGTAAATTTGGTAAGCCATTTTTTGGCTGCGATAGCTTTCCGCGCTGTGATTTTATTGTCAATCTAAAGCCTATCCCAGGACACTGTCAGCAGTGCAATTACCCGTTGTTATTGGAAAAACCAACGGCAGCCGGGCACAAGGTTATTTGTGCAGACAAGCGCTGTGGCGCTGAACAGCCGACCACCTAAGTTTGGGTGTTACCCTAGGAGGGGCGGTGTGGTGTTATTGCTGCGCCATGGCGAATTTTGCAACGGCTTGCTATGTGATGTGTTGATGGTTTGATGTTGTGCAACCGCGCCAGTAGCACCCGCGGACGCAGGATACTCTGGCGCGCTGCCCATCAATTACTGGACCCGCTGATATAAACGTTGCACTTGTTCTGCCTGCTCAGGAAAATCCTCGGCCGGTAATAACGCGACAGCGTCGGCATATCGGTCAGCGAGTTGACGGATATCCTGACCACAAAGATTGATATGGCCCATTTTACGTCCCGCACGCTTGGTTTTTCCGTACCAATGCACATGCAGTGATGGAATGGTAAACAGCAGAGGGTCGATCTCATCAACCCCAAGAATGTTGATCATGGCAGTAGGTCTGACCAAAGCCGTGCTGCCAAGGGGGAGATCACAGACGGCACGGATATGATTTTCGAACTGACAGGTATCGGCACCTTGCTGTGTCCAATGGCCTGAATTGTGTACCCGAGGTGCGATTTCGTTGACGAGTAAGGTATCGCCGACTTGGAAAAATTCCAGGGCCAATACCCCAACGTAATCCAAAGCATTGGCAACCGCAGTAAACATCTGTTCTGCTTGTTGTTGTAGCGTTTGCGCAACTGGAACGGCGATGGATAGCGCTAACACCCCATTCACGTGATGGTTTTCGGTTAACGGATAAGTCTTGATTTCGCCGTTTCTACGCCGAACCCCAATCATACTTACTTCACGATCAAAACGTACAAACTGTTCCGCCACAATCGCTTGTGGCAAACTTTGGTCAGCATTGCGCATAAAATCTGCAATATCATGCCAAATGCTGGCGGCATCTTCCTGCCGTTTTAAGCGCCATTGCCCCTTACCATCGTAGCCAGCTAGTGCACTTTTTAATACCAAAGGCAGTCCCAAGGTCGCGATGGCTGCGTAGAATTCTTGCTCTGTCTGCACTATGGCATAGGGTGCGTTCGCAACACTGGCGCTATCGAGCAATTGCTTTTCTTGCCGACGATCGCCACCGGCTTTGATGGCTCGGCTATTGGGGAAAAACTTACCGCTTTGTTCACAGGCGTCTTGCACTTTGTAGGGGATATGTTCGAACTCAGATGTAATGACGCTGGCGTCGGCGATGGCTTGATGGAGCGTTAGGGGTAATACATCTTGGGTGACTGGGTCGAGGATTTGATCGCGGTGTACATCGTAAGCCGCTATTTTTATATTCAGCGGGGTAACGGCCAGCGCCATCATGCGAGCGAGCTGACCAGCCCCCATCACGAGGACATTCATAGGGAGTCCTCGGCTGGGTTAGGTTGGCTTAATACCGCATCGGTTTGCTGTTGGCGGAAACTGTCAATTTTTGCCATCAGCGTCGAGTCATGGGTGGCAAGGATTTGCGCAGCGAGTAAACCGGCATTGGCGGCGCCGGCATCGCCAATAGCTAGCGTGCCAACAGCGACACCTTTTGGCATTTGTACGATGGATAACAACGAATCCAGCCCTTTGAGCGCTTTCGATTGTACGGGAACCCCAAGCACCGGCAAGCTGGTAAAGGCGGCGGCCATACCGGGTAAGTGCGCAGCGCCACCGGCACCAGCAATAATAACTTTGAGGCCTCTGCTGGCGGCGTGGCCGGCGTACTCGGCAAGTAAGTGCGGTGTTCTGTGCGCAGAAACCACAGTGGTTTCATAAGCGATACCAAAGCTGTCTAACATTTCTGCGGCATGTTTCATGGTAGGCCAATCTGATTTAGAGCCCATTATGATTCCAACTTTCATTGCTGTTTCCTCTTGGCGGCCAACTGCTGGCATAATGGGCGACTATTATAGCCATCTAGGCTCGGCTGAGGAAAATTTTTCCTTGTCGCTGCGCTGCTCTGGTTTATTTCATACAATAGCGCACCGTATCGGCGTGATCGTAAAAGGTACTTGCATGCAAATCGACAAACTTGAAGTAAAGCGCTTTTTACTCGCGCTACAAGATGAAATATGTGCAGCGTTAGCGGCAGAAGATGGTGCAGCCGATTTTATCGAAGATCAGTGGCAGCGTGCTGAGGGTGGTGGTGGTCGTAGCCGAGTATTGACGCAAGGCGCGGTATTTGAACAAGCCGGGGTAAATTTTTCGCATGTGTTTGGTGACAAAATGCCGGCGTCGGCCACGGCGCATCGACCCGAGTTAGCCGGTCGCGGCTTTGAAGCGATGGGCGTATCCTTGGTGATCCATCCCAACAACCCACATGTGCCAACCAGTCATGCCAATGTACGCTTTTTTATTGCCGAAAAAGAAGGTGAGGAGCCGGTGTGGTGGTTTGGTGGCGGTTTTGATTTAACGCCCTTTTATCCCGTCGAAGAAGATGTTGTGCACTGGCATCGTGTGGCGAAATCCTGTTGTGACCCATTCGGCGCCGAGGTTTACGCACAGTACAAAGCCTGGTGTGATGAATATTTTTACCTAAAGCATCGACAAGAAACGCGCGGCGTGGGTGGATTATTTTTTGATGATTTAAATGCATGGGGGTTTGCGCAAAGCTTTGCCTTTATGCAGCAGGTTGGCCGCGGTTTTTGCCAAGCCTATTTACCCATAGTGCAAGCGCGCAAACTCACGCCTTTTACGGCAGAGCAGCGGCAGTTCCAGTTGTATCGGCGCGGGCGCTACGTAGAGTTTAATTTGGTGTTTGATCGCGGCACCTTATTTGGTTTGCAAAGCGGCGGCCGCACAGAATCTATTTTAATGTCGATGCCGCCGTTAGCGCGCTGGGAATATGGTTATCAACCCGCGGCTGGCTCAGCTGAAGCGGTGCTTTATGAACGTTATTTAAAACCGCAAGATTGGTTAGGTGTAGCGCCAGCTTAAGATCGATAGGATCTAGCTGCGATGTAAGTGGCTAGGCCTCTGATGACAAAGGATGAGAAGTAAATGAATAAAATCCAAGTGTTACTGTTATGTGGTGGCGGTGGGGCTGAGCATGATGTGTCGTTGCGGAGTGCTAATTTTATTGAACAGGAACTACACAAGTTAGCCAATGTGCAGGTGACGCGAGTTGAAATAAAAGCCAATCGCTGGCAACGCGCGGATGGCGTTGAATGCGCCTTTGCCTTGGATCGTCAATTACGAACGGCTGACAGTGCCATCACTATCGACTTTGTTATTCCGTGTATCCATGGCTTTCCTGGCGAAACCGGCGATATTCAGTCCTTGCTAGATTTAGCCGGTGTACCTTATTTAGGCTGTGGTGCCGAAGCGAGTAAGCTTTGCTTCAACAAAATTAGCACCAAACTGTGGCTAAATGCGCTAGGAATTCCCAATACGCCGTTTGTTTTTCTGACGGATGATTCCACGACGAGTATGGCCACAGCACAACACGCACTCGCACAATGGGGCAAAGTGTTTGTTAAGGCGTCCAGTCAAGGTTCATCGGTCGGTTGTTATGCTGCCGCGACAGCTGACGAGTTAACGCAGGCGATTAAGGATGCCTTTGGTTATTCGGCACAAGTCTTGATTGAACAAGCGTTAAAACCGCGTGAGTTGGAAATTGCGGTATACCAATATGGTGATACGCTCATTGCCACGCGGCCAGGTGAAATCTGTGTGCCGCAGGATCGGTTTTACTCTTATGAAGAAAAGTACAGTGCAGCCAGCCATACCACGACCAGTCTAGAACCGCATGGCATCACTGAGCAGCAAATCCAAGTCATGCAGCAGTATGCGTTAAAAGCCTTTACGCAGTTGAATTTGCGCCACTTGTCGCGGGTTGACTTCTTTTTAACGGATGATGGCCAGATTTATATGAATGAGATCAACACCTTTCCTGGTATGACGTCAATCTCGATGTTCCCGCAAATGATGCAGCATCATGGACATCAGTTCCGTGATTATCTAGCACTGATTATCCAACACGGCAAAAACTAACGTAGTTATAACGGCAAAACGTCTTAGATGTGTTGACGTTTTGCCGCGAAGGAATGTTACGTTGTGGGCTCGTTTTGGCGGTTGATCATGTGTGTGGCGAGCTGGCCTAATGCGTCGCTAAGGCCTTGCCGTAATAGATTGTCTGATACCACCTCGGCTAATGCTGCGTTCATACAGAACATCCATTGCTCGCGCATGGTTGGTGTTACGGCGAATGGCATGTGGCGCATGCGTAAGCGCGGATGGCCATATTTTTGTTCAAACAGGCTAGGTCCACCCAACCAGCCCGATAAGAATTCAAAAAACTTCTCACGGATCATATCCAAAGGTAAGGGATGCATGGCATAAAGTTCAGCTGCTTCGGGAGCGGTAGCCATAATGTCATAAAATCGATTGGCTAAACGCCGTGTCGCCGCCTCCCCCCCAATGAGCTCATACGGCGTTACATTTGGCGTGGGGTGAGGCTTGCTATTTTCTTGTTTTTTGTTAAATATGTTACTGATAATTTTTAACATGGTATTCATATGAACCGTTATGCTGTGTTTGGCAATCCAATTAATCACTCTAAATCACCGCAGATCCATCAATGGTTTGCCAAACAGTTAGGAGTGGAACTGAGTTATGAGGCGATCTTAGCACCGCTGGATGGTTTTGCCGACAGCTGGCGTCAATTTGTGCAGGCGGGTGGTCGAGGGGCAAATATCACTGTGCCATTTAAAGAAATCGCTTTTGATGTTGCAGAGCGTTTATCTGAACGTGCATTAATTGCAGGCTCGGTGAATACCTTTTATTTTAATGCTGCGGGTGAGGTCGTCGGTGACAATACCGATGGTCTTGGTTTAGTAGCCGATTTGCAGCGACTGGGTTTTGTCCTCCAAGATAAAGATATTTTAATTTTGGGCGCCGGTGGCGCTTGTCGTGGTGTGGTGGAACCTCTCTTAGCTGCTGGGGTGGCGACTGTCACTGTAGCAAACCGCACGGCGATGCGGGCAGAGGTTGTTGCCGAGAATTTTGCACGTCAAGTCTCGGGGCATGGGTATGATGATATACCGCGACGGCGTTACCCGTTAATTATTAATGCAACATCTTCAGGCTTAAAGCAACAAAGGCCGCCGCTTGATGCGACATATCTCGAAGGTTGTGAGTTCGCTTACGACATGATGTATGGCACGGCACTGACACCCTTTCTGAGCTGGTGCAAGCAATATGGCGTTTCGCAAGTGGCCGATGGTCTTGGTATGTTGGTTGGACAAGCGGCAGAGAGCTTCTATTTATGGCATGGTGTTAAACCGGATATAGGTCCGGTATTGCAAGATTTACGAAGTTCGATGCAAACCACCGCAGGAGTATGACGCCAAATGAACCAACAGTGGATTATGCAACATGATTTCCGTTGGAATGAATCCTTGCATGTGATTGAGTTTGGCGTTTTAGTCAGTGGATGGCGGCATAGTGTGCAATTACAAGTGCCATCATCGGTATCGTCGGTTGAAGCGCTGCAACATATAAATGCTGCAGCGTATTTACTCGAGGATGCGTTAGAAGATTATTTTGCGAATACGTACTTTGACCATGAGGTTATACAGTTGCCTTGGCAGCTTCTGCTTGATACTGACGCTGCAGAATAACGTAGTTGTTGGCGGATTTTTTTAAAAATTCGCGCTCTGCACTCGTCAAAGGTCTGGCTTGTTTCACCGGACTACCAACATACAAATAACCGGACTCGAGTGTTTTTCCAGGAGGGACCAAACTACCCGCCCCAATAATAACATCATCTTCAACCACAGCATCGTCCATGACGATGGCGCCCATGCCAACCAAAATCCGATTCCCTAACCGACAACCGTGCAGCATTACTTTATGTCCGACGGTGACATCGTCCCCGATGATCAAAGGTGAGCCGCTGGCGTTATGCGAAGTAGGGCGAGATACATGTAATACAGAGCCGTCTTGGATATTGGTGCGTGCGCCGATCCGAATGTAATTCACATCGCCTCGTGCGGCGACCAATGGCCAAATGCTTACATCATCAGCCAACACTATATCTCCGACCAGTATGGCGCTTTCATCTATATAAGCAGAAGAATTAAACGTTGGTGCTACACCATTAAATGAACGAATAGACATAAACCCTCCCTTAAATTGGGGAAAGTATGCAAGAATTGATGAAAAAAAGCACCTTTCGTGTAGATTTTGCGCGAACAGCTCGTTTTTGCAAGTTTTCTTTGCAATAGTGCTTGCGCCATTTTAAAAACGCCCTATAATGCGCCCCATACCGACGCGGTGCTGACGAGATAAGCTAGGCAAGGCTGGAAACAG
>Ga0209812_10000015_pt1 | contig 148652 bp, 126 predicted proteins | sample JI71714BDNA_FD_187502 | JGI IMG/M metagenome (GOLD analysis project Ga0209812, IMG submission 187502) | Wastewater effluent complex algal communities from Wisconsin, to seasonally profile nutrient transformation and Carbon sequestration -... | ecosystem: Engineered > WWTP > Effluent > Algae... | reverse complement strand
GATGAACGATGCAAACAGGGTATGGTGGTTTAGCTAACTGGGGAATGTGGGGTTCGAGTTACGCTTACGCTTTAGCGTCAGGCATGCATCGTTAATACAGCTTTTATTTGTCAGTCTCGACCCGCTTGCAACCAAACAATGTCGCTATCTCTTGGCTGAGTAAACTCCAAAAATAACTGACCTTGCAGATCAAGACGCAGTCGAGTTAATTGTTCAGCGTGCGTAAGGGGGTGCGATTGAATCAGCTCCTGATGCATAGGTAAACCATGGCGCCATTGATAGTGCTTGAGTTGCTGTGATTTTGCATCAAACCACCATACGCCTTGGTCGTTGCTGTCCCAAGCATCGGCAAATTGCAGGCGCCAATTCTGTCGGATCCCTGTTGATTCCCATGCCGCTTGTCCAGGGAGCCACAACACTAATTCAGTATCTTGCGCACGTTGTAACAGTAGTTTCCCTACAGGCCCACAACGAATATCCACCACATCACTCATCAGCGCGTTTGGCACCTGATACTCTCGCAGCGCCCAACCATCATCACTAAGTTCAGTCCAAAACAATCGACCATGACACTGGGCCACACGATTCATCCACTTTGCTCCCGTCTTTACCGGCAGCAAATAGCGTTGATCCTGACTTAAGGTAAACAGCTGACCATCCGACAAGATATGCGTTTGATGTTGCCACCATAATAATTGTGTGATCAGTGGGGGATGACGAAGTTTTGACAATAAGATTGGTTGCGCGCGCAAATGATCTGCCATCCATAACTGATAACCTTCACTACGGTTCGATAAATAAACCATGCCCTGCTCAAGTGGGCTGACCATCCATTCCGAACGATTCGAATTATCGAATTCAATCAAGGTGTCATTGGTGTCATTGGTATCATTGGTATCATTGGTATCATTGGTATCATTGGTATCATTGGTATCATTGGTATCATTGGTATCATTAGCCAATGTTGGATCAATTAGTGTAGAGCGCAGCACATATATCGCTCGATTTTGCTCCTTTTGTTGTGTCATCAACAAACGGCCATGATAACGTAATGCTGATAACCAATCCCCTTCCGGTGCAACAATATCTGTGATTCGACCAAACCCCAGCGGAACCACCTGAATCAACTGCTGACCAACCACAAGCAAATGCCGTCGATCCCAAAACGATAAGTGATGCACAGGCTTACTAAATACGGCCAGTTGTTTTGAGAACTGACCATCATAGGATTGTTGTACTAATACACTGCGAGTAAAGTCTATCTGGATGAGCAAATATAACCATCGCTTATCAGCAATCATTGCCACGGGACGACGCCAGTTTTTGTTCAATTCATACGTTATCGTTTGATCCTGGTTTGGATTATCAAATTCAAGCCGGCGTAATACCAAATACTTTATTTCATCATCGATTACTTTATGATCAAAAATATAAAGAAATGGGGGTTTTACAGCTAGATTCTGTGGTAACAACTGTGAACAAGGCCACACCGGCTTTGCTGATTCGTTGTCGAGCCACCGCCAAACATACAATTGACAACGCCCATTTTGTACGGCTGGAAATATTAATCTTTCTTGGTGAAATACAGCACTGCCCATAGCGCTATATCGTTCTGAAAAATCCACTTTACGCAAGTTTTTGAAGTCATGCTGCTGCCAGTGCCAATATGACATTGAACTACGCTTCATCTGATAAAATACTTGTTGGTTCTTATCATCAATCACTGGATATTGTTCAAACCCATCCATACCGCTTTGTGGTGATAGATAATTTAAATAATAATCTCGCTGGAAACTTGCGATACCCACTAACAATAAAAAAAACACTATCGATAAAACAGTCATTAAGCTGACAAAAAACATTATATATTGATAACGCCGCCATCGAAGTTCAACTAAACGCTCAATGACGCGTAAATGTACGCGGTTTACTTTATTAAGAAATGGGTTCTGAATTTTTCCTGCGGTTTTTTGTTCGATGGGTTGCGGCCAAAATTGCGGCGTATTGTACTGTCCTGCAAACTGGATCGGCATCAGCGCTGGCATATCAACCGGTTGGTTTTTATCAGGGTTTTCCTCGCTAATCTGGGCTAACCAACGATAACCACGTTTTGATAAAGTTTCGATAAAAATCGGATCTCGGCTTGGGTCATCCAATGTTTTACGTAACATACCGATCGCACGCATGACTGCAGCATCCGAAACCTCCAGTTCCTTCCATACCAACTGCAACAATTGGTCCTTCGACAATATGGTATTGGGATGTTCAAGAAAGCAGTTCAGCAACGCATGTAAGCGAGGTTCTAAAACACGGATATCATCCGCGTCATGTAATGATTGCAAGGTGCCACTGGCAGGGGTATAGCGCCAATGCCCGAAAATCAGGAAGGGTTCACTTGCCAACATAAAAAAAGCCACCTCGTCAAAGAAGTGGCTTTGAGTATACCTGAAACCTATATATCGTCTATAGGTAGCTGATTTATAGGGACAAACTGAAATGAGCTACTCTACCTCGTACATTTCACAGATCGGCCAGTCAGGGCAAGACCATTTTCCAGGAGGAATACCTGGATCATCATCCGGCATAGGCCTCAACTTGGGTGGCGCAGAGCTGTCTAAAGGAGCAGCTTGATCAAAATACTCTGAAATATCCAAAATCGAGTCGAGTATGGTTATTCTTTCGGATTCTACGGCAGAGTCTAATTTTGGATTTTCAGCAGCACTCAATCCAAAAGTGCAAAAGGAACAAATAAAAATTAATAATTTTGGGCTTGTAAACATAAACACCTCCTTGGTTGACCAAAGAGTAGTTGTCATTTCCCTAATTGTGGTAATGCTCGACTGATAAAAACCTTACAAATTTATCGAATTTCTAAAATAGCTAAATCCATGTCACCAATTTCTACATCTCCAACATATAGAAATTTTGAATCATTACTTATAGAAAAGCCTCTAGCAGAGTTTTTAAATGTCACTCCAGTTAACATATATTCATTTTTGGCTATGTCATAGACAGCAATTTCATTAAGGTTTTTATCCAACGCATAAGAGTAATAAATCATACCGTCATGGAGTAAAATATCATTAAGTGAAAATAATCTTGGTAGATTAAACTTTTGGATTTCTCCGTTATTTTTGTGCTGCAACGTAAATACTTTACCATCTCTGTCACTTGTCAAAACATATACCCCATCAGAACTTTCACGATAAAAAATACTTTCTGTCGAGTATACTTCGCGAACTCCACTCTCTAAATCAACCTTGACAATTTCTGAGTTGCCATTACTCATAGATTCATAAAATAAAAACTTAGCATCTGAACTCCATGAAAATATCGTACCAACAACATCATCACCAGAAATTTTATTTATTTTATTTTTGTTGCTTATTACAATAATTTCACTATCAACTTTGATCGCTAAGCTATTACCATCAGGTGAAAACAACTGTTGTTTAATAACATAAAATCTTTCAAAGTTTGTTATAAGCTCTTCAGTACCATCGCTATGTAAATACCATAATTGAGGCAATCCGGTTCTTCGAGATACTAGAGAGTTTGGCTTTCCAATTTCAGGGTTTATACCTACAGAAATCTCGCTCCGGTTAGATTCAAATATCACATTATTATATTCTTCATTTGAATATAAAGGATTCGAAATTTTCCTAACTTTGGATTTTCTAAAATTACCTACTGATGACATTAGATTTCCATTTGGCATAACAGATACAGCCATTGAGTCCTCATCAGTTTTAAACATAGGGTATATTTTTTTATCTTTTATACTAAACCTAGCAATTGACCAACGAGTATCATTAAAAACAACATTATCATCATCTAACCATGAAATACTTGATGGATAAACTTTGGTTAACTGATGGAGAAAAATTGTGGACCTTGTAGATAGATCCAATAACCAAAGCTGAGCCGCACTTCTTAATGTGTCTCGGATGAATACTATTTTTTTGCCATCAGGTGAAAAACGTCCCATTACATCACCGATACCCGTCGAAGGAGGTAAAGTTAGAGTATCTTTATTTTTAGTTTTAACATTCAAAACAACTAATGAATTCATCATATTGGCCGGATTAAAATCTGTATAAATCAGTGATTTCCCATCTGGCGCCCAATCAATATTAGAGTTTATAGCATGCTTACTACACCTTGCTAAAATCTCATCACTATGAGCCTTATATTCTTTATTTAATTTAAATCTTCTTATTTCACATACATTATCTAAATCCGACCTTTTCTGATATACAATAAACTCGCCATCGGGTGAATATTGAGCACCAACATAATCATAATTACCAGAAAACAATTCATGATATTCATAATTTTTAAGGCTTAGTAACATAAGTTTTTGTTTCTTATCAAACCCTTCCTGATGACTAAAAATGACATTTTTTCCATCAGGCGAGACATCAAAGTAAGATTCTAAGCCTGGCAGGCTGGTGATGGGTTTATAGCGGATAAAGCGTTCAGGGCTGTCATCGACTTGTTTATTTATAAAGAACTGCCAGAAAAACAGTAACGCAATGAGGCTGACTAATGCAAACAGCATGGTGAACTTCACCAGCTGGCGCTGCCCGGTAATGAGGGTAGGATCAGACTCAACCCGCATAGGTGTCTCGGTGAGAGGGGGTAATTCTTCGACAACCGCCGTTGGCAAGGGAGCCGGCGCTGGTTCGGCTGCTTTGTCGTTGTGAACCACCGCCTCTATCACTGGGGCTATAAAACGAAAACCACGCTTGGGAATAGTTTCAATATATTTGGGTTCTTTACTATCATCACCAAGCGCGACCCGAAGTACGCGGATGACACGCGAAATTCGGCCATCCGAAACGTCTTTTACGCCCCACACGTCAAGCAACAGTTCTTCACGGGTGATCAACCGACCAGCATTCAAGATAAAATAATTAATGGCTTTCTGGCATAAATTGTCTAAATCGGCGGTAGAGGTAATTTCGCCCGCATCGCCGATCTTCACTAATTTATCTTGCTGCGGTAAGTACCACCACTCGCCAACCTTTAAATGCTGCTCCGGTTTTTTTGACATTTTGTTCCCGATGAGAATACATATTAATCACAATTGTCACTGCCCTGTAGTTGACCTGAAATTGCAGGCAAAAACAATACGTTGGTGCAGTGATCGGCAACGATTCGACCCGTTTGTTTAGAAAACAAGTACTTACTTACATTTTGCGGTGCCGCGCGAAATAACGAATTACTGCCCGTCGTGGCAAAATACTGCATAAACACCGGCAGAGCCCCGCTCCCCCCCGTTAAACCAATCTGCTGATTATCATCGCGCCCTAACCATACGGTCACACCCGTGTCATGGTCATAACCACTAAACCAACTATCACGATAATCGCTCGATGTTCCTGTTTTGCCCGCAAAGCGTTGCCGAGGAAACTTTTGCGCCAAGGCTTGCGCAGTACCACTTCGAGTTGCCTGCTGCATGGCATAATCTAATAGATAAACAGCTGAGATATCAACAACTTGTTTTGCATCTTTTGCACGCAAATATAAAGTTTTGCCTGTCACGTCACTGATGGCATAAATGGCCGCCAAGGCACGGTGTTGGCCGCGGTTGCCGAGAACTTGATATAGCTGCGCCACTTCCAATGGTGACATTTCAACCGCGCCCAATAACGATGATGGTTGTAGTTTTATATCACGCGTAAAGCCAAGTTGATGCAAGGTCTGTTCAAGTCGCGGCAAGCCAACTTGTAAACCTAAACGCACAGTCGGTATATTTAATGATTCACTCAAGGCTTGCACCAAGGGTACAGCGCCGCGGGTGCGCTTGTCATAGTTTTGTGGTGACCATTGTCGGCCGCCACTGCGTAACGTCAGCGGTGTATCCTGCAATACAGTACCAAGACTGAATTGTTGCGGATTTTGCAGCGCACCTAAATAAATCAGTGGTTTAATAATACTGCCGATGGGACGGCGCGCATCCAATGCACGATTGTAACCGGCAAAACTGGTCTCTTTGCCCCCAACTAAGGCTTTAATACCACCTTGGGTCAAATCGGTGACAACCACCGCACCTTCAACCGGCGCTTTGATAGTCTGAAGCCGCTGCACCAATGCTTGTTCAGCCGCGGTTTGTGCCACAGGATCTAAATGGGTAAAGATACGAATGCCTGAGCTATGCTGCTCTGGCGAGGGTAACAATTGTTTCAATTCTTGCCGTACTTTAGCTAAGTACGCCGGATAGCGCCCTTTTAAATGATCGCCTAGCGGAATAACATCCAAGGGTTGTTGTACCGCGGCTTCCACTTGGCTTGCCGATAACACGCCATGTTCCGACATCATATGTAAAATGAGATCGCGTCGCTGCTGCGCTCGCTGTGGGAAACGGCGAGGATCAAAATAGGTAGGGCCTTTGATCACGCCAATCAGTAAGGCATATTCATGTGGCCGCAGCTCAGCTAACGGTTTACCAAAATAGAATCGACTACCCAGCGCCATGCCATGCACCGGGTTGTCTTTAAATTGCCCCGTAAAAATTTCGTTTAAGTAGGCTTCTAAAATCTCGTCTTTGCTGTAACGATAATCCAACACCAGCGCAATCAAGGCCTCATTGATTTTACGCCAAAGTGTACGCTGTTGATTGGTATACATATTTTTGGCTAGTTGCTGGGTCAGCGTCGAACCGCCCTGTACCGTTCTACCTGCGACCGCATTGGTCCACGCCGCCCGCATAATCGACCACAACGACACACCATGATGCTGATAAAAATCACGATCCTCGACCAACAATAAACTTTGTAAGATTGGCTTCGGCACCTGTGATAGCTGCAAAAGTTCACGGTCTTCTTGCTCCGAGGCGACCAAATGCTGAATAAGTTGCGGTTCCAAACTAATCTGCGCAATGGCTTGTTGCTGCGCGCCTTCATGCACCGAGGCAATAAACGGCTCGGCAAAGCGCACCGTAATCAAACGTGCAGGTTCCGCTTTGGCTGGAAAATCAAAGGCGCGGCGATAAATACGGATCGACTGCTCGCCGATGGCGTATTGCCCCGGCCCATCCAATCTGGCGTCTTCGCGATACTGCAGCACTTTTAGCTCACGTAATAGTGCGCTTTGTGGCAAGTATTTGCCTTGATGCAAGGTTAACGCGCGGCCATACAACTGCGCTGGCATTTGCCATTTTTGCCCAGAAAACAGTGTGGTGATTTTACTGTCGAGATAAATCAAATAAATCACTAATCCCAACACGATCGCTAGGCTAATTTTCAACCCTAGCATTAACCATTGCCGGCGCCAGCCGCTAAGCCAAGGTGTTTTATTGGTTTTTTTCCGTCGAACTGTCATCGCTGCATCGCTTTTTTCGTTTTATTGGTGGGCTCCGCCACCGCAGGGTCATCTGGCCAGTAGTGTTTAGGATACCGGCCTTTCATTTCTTTTTTAACGTCTTGGTAGGCATTTTGCCAAAAACTCGCCAAGTCGGCGGTCACTTGCAACGGCCGCCGCGCAGGCGAGAGCAAACTGATAATCACCGGCACCTTGCCATCGGCAATCTGTGGCGTCTGTAATTGGCCAAACATCTCTTGGATCCGAATCGCTAACATCGCCTGCGCCCGAAACGGTACTGCATGAGTCACGGTCGTCAAGCTGTCGACGATAGCTGCATCCGCAGTCGCCGCAGAGAATGCATGCTCAAACTCTGTGGTAGCGGCGATAGGTTGATCGTCCGCAGGATCCGACAACACCTTATATTCCAATGCCACCTCGGTGCCCAACACCGAGCGCCAATGTGCAGGTAACCACTGTTGCAGTAATTGCTGCTGAGAATAATCAAGCCGTTGCCACAACAACTGCTGCAAAGGTAATTTTTCTAAAGCACTCAGCTGCTGAATATCCTGCACATGTGGTAATAACCACTGCGCACAGTCGGCCAATAAACCCGCGCGGCTAAAATCAGGCAAATTCAGATCAGTTCGCAGTCGACGGGCGATTTGAACTCTGATACACAATTGTTCAGCGTCCACCGTCCAAGGGAGTGCTGTCAGACCTTGCTGCATAAACCATTGCTGCCACGCCTGCTGCCGCTGTGCATTGGTGAATTGCTCTCTGGTGTCTTGATTTTTTAACACCAAAGCCCCCAACTGCGTTCGCTGTTGGGCAATAAAACGGCCGCGCTCGGTATCGAGTGTAAAAATATTGATCTGCTCACAGCTCGGCAGCCAATACTGCAGAAGATCAGACTCTGATAACGCCATGGCACTGGAAATCACATTTTGTTGCTGATATCGACGCAGCTCCGCAATCACCAGAAAATCCTGTCCTTGCAAACTGTCATCTGCAGGTAATTCGGCACCTGCGCCATTCACCAACAAATAACCGCGGCCACGCCGCTGCGCGATGCGATCGGGATATGCATAGCTAAGTAACAGTGCCGCCCATTGCAGCGGCAATTGCTGACTGCTCGGTAGCCGCCCTGATACGCCAATGAATCGAGCCAGGTGCATCGCTTGCGTTGCTAACAGACCATGATCGGTGTTGCCTAGCTGCGAGAATAAATCCACATAGCGGCTAGAGCGCCGCTCATCAAGCAGCACGGCTATTTTTGCCGCTAACGCCAAACAACCATCGCCATGCTTCGCCGCCAGCGTCTTGGCTTTTAACAACATAACACCTTGACGAGGTGAGAGCCCCAGCGCTGCAACTTGTTGACCCAACGCCGTTAACTGAAAGGTGGGTGTAACAACCCCCAGCCGTTGTAAGGTATCTCGCGCCGCCGCTAACGCGGCTTTGGGCGGCGGATTGAGCCAAAATAAATCGTCAACCTGTGCGCCCCACTGGGCAATGTCAAACACTAATCCAAGCAAATCTTCTTTTTCAATCGCCGGCGTATCAAACGCGGGTCGGCGCCGAAAACGCTCTGCCGTATCAATTCGGTAGCATACCCCCGCTTGTAATCGTCCAGCACGCCCCATGCGCTGCACCGCGGCGGCTTGCGAAATATTGACGGTTTCGAGGCTGGTAAAACCCGCGCGCGGTAAAAACTGCGCTTCACGGGCGACACCGCTATCCACCACCGCCACTATGCCATCAATGGTCAAGCTGGTTTCGGCGATATTGGTCGCCAATACAATTTTGGCATAGCCCGCTGGCGCTGGTGCTATGGCCGCTTGTTGCTCGGCCAAGGATAAGCTGCCGATCAAGGCATGTAGCTGAACTGGTAACACAGTGCCATCGGTTGCAGCTAACGCTGGTAATTGTTGAGCCAACCACTGCGAAGCCAGGTCGATTTCACGCATGCCCGGCAAAAATACCAATACACTGCCCTGAGCGACTGCGGTGAGCGCAATCGCAGCCGCTTGTTGCCATAACGGTTGCTGATTCGGTGCCACATAATGCAGCTGGACAGGAAATTGTCGTCCTTCACAGGATAATACCGGGGCTTGTAAACGTGCGGCCAAGGCATCACTGGCAAGGGTCGCTGACATCAGTAACAATCGCAACGCACTATTGAGCTGCTGCACTTCCAAACTTAAGGCAAGTGCCAGATCCGCATGCAAAGAACGTTCATGGAATTCATCAAAAATAATTAAATCGATGCCTTCAAGCTGAGGATCTTGTTGAATTTTTCGCGTTAACACACCTTCGGTCACTATCGTCAGCCTTGTCTTGGCACTGACGCAGCTTTCATAACGAATTTGGTAACCCACCTGCTGGCCGACATCTTCGCCAAGCTGCGCAGCCACATAACTGGCAATATTCTTCGCCGCTAAGCGTCTGGGTTCCAACATGATGATGCGGCGCTGCTGCCAGCGCGGATGTTGCAGCAGATAAAGCGGTAAAAAGGTTGATTTACCAGCCCCTGGAGGGGCTGTTAGCAACACCACGCCGTGCTGGTCAAGCGAATCCACCAATTCGGCGGCAATTGAGGCTACAGGTAACGTCATAGTTAAATCTCAGGTCCTTGCGGCTTTTACTCTGAGTGTTGATGGGCTAAATTGGTTCGACGCAATTGGCTCGGTTACGTTGGCTCGGTTACGTTGGTTCGACAACGTTGGTTCGACGACGTTGGTTCGGCTATGTTAGCACAGCTACGTTGGAGCATAGTTGCAGGCTTATCGCTGTATGCAGTATGCGGAACAGGGCGTGACCACAGTGCGTATAAAGACATGCGTATAATGACATGCGTACAACGACAAGCTGAGCACAATATGTGTTACACATCGATATCATGTCGACCACAGATAGATGACGTTTGCGTGGATATGACTGCGTTGATGCATGCCTGTCCAAGTCACGTATCGACCAAGGCGATATTGCCAACGCTGTACACTGGTAACGCACAGCGCTGGCAACCTAACGTTCATCTAGGCAAGCCGCATATTACGACGCTGATGCTTGTGCAGTTTCCGCCAATAACGTTTGTGCAATTGCACGAATACCAACGCCCGTTGCGCCCGCGCCCCAAAGCCCTGTGGCGGTGCCTTGGAAGGCCGCCGCTAAGTCTAAGTGCAGCCACCCCTGACCATCGTTGGGGACAAAACGACTTAAAAACCCCGCCGCATTACTGGCACCACCAGCACCACCGCCTTTCACCGGACGGCTGTTGGCGGTATCGGCGTAGGCTGACGGACACTGCTGCTGATGCCATTTTTCCAGCGGTAGCGCCCATGCTGGCTCTTGCACCGCATTGGCATAGCCAATCAAACGCTGTTGTAACGCTTTATCCAGTGCAAATACGGCATTGTATTCCGTACCTAGCGCATTGATCGCCGCGCCTGTTAAGGTAGCCGCATCAATAATCAGTGGTGCACCTGAGCTGGCTGCCTGTAACAAACCATCGGCTAACACAATACGGCCTTCAGCATCGGTGTTCACAATTTCCACACTGGTGCCATTTTTATAGGTCAAAATATCACCCAATTTAAAGGCATTGCCATTGATGAGGTTTTCGGCACAGCACAGGATCAACTGCACACGCGCCGTTAAGCCTTGCAGAATAGCCAGCGCCAGTGCCGCTGTCACCGTCGCGGCACCCCCCATATCGCACTTCATGGTTAACATGCCTTCGGATGCTTTGATTGAATAACCACCACTATCAAAGGTGATGCCTTTACCAACCAAGGCTGCCGCCACGGGCGTGTCTGCGACTTGCGATGGATTGTAATCCAGCACCAACATCGCTGGCGCACGATCACTGCCGCGCCCAACCGCATGAATGCCGACCCAACCTTCCGTTAATAAATCATCACCGCTGATCATCCGATAACTGACTGAGCCTTTGGCGGCAACCGCTTGAATGAATTCAATCGCATTGTGGCAAAGCGCTATTGGATAAAGCTGCTCAGGTGTCTGATTAATTTGGGTTTTCGCCCAGCTATAACATTGCTGGAGCTTTACCAATTGCTCAACCAATGCATCAGGCCCCGCCCAGCTGACACCGCCGAGTTTTTTGGCACTGCAAAAGCCTTGATAAAACGCAAATTGGCGATCCAAATCCCAACCATGACCGGCCAACTGCACCTGCGCTAAGCCTAATCCATCGAGCTGTCGTGCCGCTTTTTGGATCTGTCGCAGTGCATCTGCACCCTGCGCATGAATTTGATAACCGTCGGCGCTTGGCGTCAACAGGGGCGACTTGCCAAACTTGGCATCCGCTGCGGTGGCCGCAAGAGAAATTTGAATCAATTCAGACATAAACCTGAAACCTTTGCTAGTTTTGCGAATAAGAACACGACTATACCACAGCCGCATGGCCGCGGCGCAACTGCTGTTGTTTGCCAAGTCAGGCCGACTGGCCACCACCGCATGCCTCAGACATTCCGTATGACGTTAGCCCCGCCACACTTGCCATAACATTTGCCCGCTGAGCAGCACGATTAACAACGCAAAAATGCGTTTTAAAGTTTGCACCGGCAGCTTATGCGCCAACGCGGCACCATAAGGTGCCGTGAGTACGCTCAAGCTGGCAATAAGTACCACGGCAGGTACATAGATATAACCCAAACTCCAAGGTAGTACGGCGTCGACCTTCGAGCCCGCTAAAAAGTAACCCAAAGCGCCACATACCGCGATCGGGATCCCGACCGCTGCCGAGGTGGCAATGGCTTTTTGCATGACCACACCGCGCCAGGCCAAAAATGGCACCGTCATGGTGCCGCCACCAATGGCAACCAGTGCGGAAAAACCGCCAATCACCACGCCAACCACAGCGGTCAACATGCCCGACATAGACAACGGCGACGATTCTGTGGCGGTAGACGATGCGGATGGAATGGCTGGCGATGCGGTCGTTTTGGGCTTGGCGGTCACCATTTGTGCTGCCACCAAAGCCATAAAGCAGGCAAAAAATATTGCTAAAAATCGTGCATCCAAACCGCTAGCGATATGCGTTACCAGCAATGTGCCCAGCACAATGCCGGGGGCTAAGCGCCACACCACAGGCCAAAGTACGGCTTGTCGACGATGATGGCTACGGGTACTGGCAAGCGCGGTCGGAATAATCGCCGCCATTGACGTTGCCAGTGCCATATGGACAGCATGGCTTAGCGGTACCTGTTGCCACATAAACAAGGATGTGAGTACAGGCACCATAATACCACCGCCACCGATCCCCAATAATCCCGCTAAAAATCCAACCACAGCACCCAGTGCGAACAACATCAGCACTAAAGTAATCGGCAGCTCCAACGCCATGCGCCCTCCAACACCCAAACCATAAAAACCCAAACTATAAAAAACCAAACCACGCGTTCACGCGTACAGGCTGCACTTTATATCATTTAACGTGCATCACTTGGCTTTTTTAGCATGAATTGTCATGTGAACGTCACGTTTTCATGGTGTAAGGTATTGTTTTTACAGTCCACATTTGATGACCACGATCGGCAAACTTGAAGGCCATGAAATAAAGATGACGTTTTAACAAACGCTCTGTATACTTCTGCGGCTTTTTTTGATAGGCATTGCGATGCTGATGATATTTTGTTATCAATAGCCGCTATCTTTTTGCTTGGCAAAGTATTACAGGAGACTACCATGCCAGAAGGCAAAACCAATAAATCACTTGGCCTGCTCGCGCTCGCAGGCGTTGCACCTTATCAGGCTGCTCCAGGTGAAGAATATATGAATCCAAAACAGCTGGAGCATTTCCGCAAGATTTTGGATGCCTGGCGTCAACAGTTGCGGGAAGAAGTAGACCGCACCAAAAACCATATGGCTGATGAAGCCGCTAACTTCCCTGACCCCGTGGATCGGGCGGCGCAGGAAGAAGAATTCAGTTTAGAATTACGCGCACGTGATCGTGAACGTAAACTACTGAAGAAAATTGAGAAAACGCTGCAAAAAATCGAAGACGACGACTTTGGTTATTGCGATACCTGTGGCATCGAAATCGGTATTAAACGCTTAGAAGCCCGCCCCACCGCCGATATGTGTATTGATTGTAAAACACTGGCGGAAATCAAGGAAAAACAGTTCGGCGGTTAATGATGACCGCTGATGTCTCCTGCATCCGAGGCCGGTTTGCACCATCGCCATCCGGCCCTCTTCATTTTGGTTCGCTGATCGCAGCGCTCGGTAGCTACCTCAATGCCAAATCTCGTGGCGGCCAATGGCTGGTGCGAATGGAGGACATTGATACACCGCGGATGCGTCCCGATGCGGATACGCAGATTTTACAGGCGTTAGAGGCTGCAGCATTGGAGTGGGATGGCGCTGTGGTTTATCAAAGCCAGCGACATCCTCACTACGAAACCGCACTACAACATTTGCAAGATGCGGGGTTGATCTACGCCTGCGATTGCAATCGTGCACGTCTGCAACAACTCGGCGGTGTATACGACGGCTATTGTGCTCAGCGACATTTAGCGTGGCCCAATCCACAACCGGTGGCGTTACGGCTGCATACTGGGCATACGACACTGCGGAGCGACGATTTTTTCCACGATGCTGTGTTTGGCAAGGTCCATATCAGCTCTGACATCCAACGGGATCATTACAGTATTCGCCGCCGTGATGGTCTCTTTTCGTATCAGCTGGTGGTGGTGGTCGATGATTTACTGCAAGGTATTACTGAGGTAGTGCGCGGAGCCGATTTGATCGAGATGACCACGCGTCAGCAAGCGCTATGGCGCTGGTTGGCGGAACCATTGGCTCACACCACGCTTGCCCCCCCACAATATGCCCACCTACCGTTGGCAGTGGCGTCGGCGGGATTTAAGCTCAGCAAACAAAATCATGCCGCCGCCCTTAGCTCGCAGCAATTACCACGTCTATTTTCACGAGCGCTGGGCGTACTTGGCCACATGCCACCCGCCGACTTAGTGGGCGCGCCCTGTTGGCAACAGCGCGATTGGGCATTGCAGCATTGGCAACTGAGCAAGGTACCGAAGGTGCGTGAAGTATTAGTGCCAGAATTAGCATAATGTGCCAGACAGGCGCTGCGTTAGTTTTATAAAGGTATAGTGCCTCGCGCTGCCGCATGCATCGCCTTACAAGTCAAGCACCGCTGCGATGTAAAACATGCCTCGGCCATGCTGAAAAAAAACACAACGGATCCGGCAACAGGCAAGTGAATTCATTCATTTTTCATGCAAGCTGCGCTATCATAGCCAACGTTTTTTCGCCTGCGCTTTTTTTCGATGCTACTCCCGTTAGCTTCAGGCTAAAAACCTAATGTAAATCAAGGAGAAACATCATAATTACCCGAGTATTAGACTTCTGCCGTCGCAAACTCAGAAGCAAACTGCATGCGCAGAAACTGACACCCGAAACCACCGAACAACTGCATGAGACCACCGATCATCAAGGTCGACCTGTGGTAGGTCGCTCGCATCCAGAATTAAGTGCCCCTGCAGGCTCGGCGCATGCACGCAGCACAGGGCGGCATTCAACCTATAGCGGCCACGCAGGGTCAGGCCCTTCGCGTCGTGAGCAACATCGTGAGCCCAAGCGCGAACAAAGCCGCCACCCCAGCAAAGGGCCAAGGTTAAATCCAGATCACACATCCACCGTGTTACCGGCGCTTAAGGTGATCCCGCGCGATCAGCACAATATTTCGCGCAAAGATATCAGCCCCAATGCTCTTAAAGTGTTATACCGACTGAAAGATGCCGGTTTTGAAGCTTACTTGGTCGGCGGCTGTATCCGCGATTTACTGCTGGGGCAGCAACCGAAAGATTTTGACGTGGTCACCAATGCACATCCCGACCAAGTCCGGCAAGTCTTTAAAAACTGTCGTTTGATCGGCCGACGTTTTCGCTTAGCACACGTCGTATTTGGCCGTGAAATCATCGAAGTTGCCACCTTCCGCGGCCACCACAGTGGTGGCGACGAGGACGGCGCCGTGTCATCTGGTTTGCGCAGTGATGATGGCCAAATTTTACGCGACAACGTGTATGGCACCATCGAAGAAGACGCCGAACGGCGTGATTTTACCGTCAATGCCTTGTATTACTCGGTCAATGACTTTGCCATTTATGACTTTGCCAATGGTGTTGCGGCGATCGAACAGCGCAAGATTGAACTGATTGGCGATCCAGAAACGCGTTATCGTGAAGATCCCGTGCGGATCCTGCGTGCTATTCGCTTCGCCACCAAACTCAACATGCGGATGACGGATGCTACGGCAGCGCCGATTGCCGAATTATCCGCCATGCTGCGCAATGTGCCAGCTGCGCGTTTATTTGACGAATGTTTAAAACTGTTTATGGCGGGCAAAGCCTTCGACAACTTTATGCTGTTGCAAGAGCAAGGTGTGTTAAAACACATACTGCCCCAAGTGGCTAAGGCGATTAAACAAGATCAAAGCGGCAAAGCGCTATCGCTCATCACCCATGCGTTTCAAGATACCGATCAGCGTGTGGCCGACGACAAGCCGGTGACACCGGCGTTTATTTTTGCCGCACTGCTTTGGTACCCGGTGGAACTGCGGATGCAAACCTTGTTGATTGAAAGCGGTTTAAACGACATAGACGCCTTTAATCTCGCCATGAGCGATGTGCTGGATGATGTGCAGCGTGCGGTCGCTATTCCTAAACGTTTTAGTTTAAGTATTCGGGATATTTGGTCATTGCAGTATCGGTTGGCCAAACGTGGCGGTCGCCGCTGCTTTAAGCTGATGGAACAGCCCAAATTCCGCGGCGCCTACGACTTTTTACAACTACGCGGCATAGCCGAGGGTGGCAACACGGCACAGCTAAGCTTCTGGTGGCAACAGTTTGTCAACGCCGATGCCGAGCAGCGTGAGAGCATGGCCAACGCAGTGGGGCGTGAAGGTGGCGCCGCCCCCAAACGTAAACGCCGACCGCGGAAACCGCGCAGCAGCGGAACTCAGGCATGATCCGCTGTTATCTTGGGCTTGGCGCCAACTTAGCCGATCCCGTCGCGCAGCTGCAGCGTGCGATCGGCTATTTGGCACAGATCCCACACAGCCGGCTCGTGGCCGTCTCTTCGCTCTATGGTTCCAAACCCATGGGGCCACAGGACCAACCGGATTATGTTAACGCAGTGGCCGCACTTGACACCACGCTCAGCGCGGAAGCGCTGCTAGATGCATTGCAACAGATCGAGCAAGAACAGGGTCGGCAACGCAAAGCCGAGCGCTGGGGGCCACGTACCTTGGATTTGGATATTCTGCTGTATGGTCAACAACAGATCAGCACCGAACGTTTAACCATCCCGCACTATGGCATGACCACACGTGAGTTTGTGCTTTATCCCTTGCATGAAATCGCACCAGCGCTGCGTTTACCCAGTGGCCAAGCGCTGGAGGATTTACTGGTGCAAGTTCCACAAAATGGCTTGCATGTGATTGCGCCTGCCGTCGCAGAGCATTGCTAGCTAGACCGGTGGCGTGGCGAGTGACACCAAGACGAGCATCGAACGATGTCACGCGCTATTCAGGCTTACACAAGATGAAACACAGTACACGAGCCCGTCGTGTTTTTCGATGAAAGGCACAGCACTTGCACCTCTCACAACTTTATGCGAAGGTGCGCCAACATCAAAGGTCGGATGAGATTCTCATGGCTAAAATTACCACAGCGCAACTTCGCAAAATGAAACAACAAGGCGAAAAAATCACCGCCTTAACCGCTTATGATGCCAGCTTCGCCAAGCTTTTTGCCGATGCCGGCGTCGAGGTGTTGTTGATTGGTGACTCCATGGGCATGGTGTTACAAGGTCATGCCGATACGCTACCAGTTACGGTCAATGATATCGCCTATCACACCCGCTGCGTTCGCGCGGGCGCCCCACAAGCGTTCGTGATTGCCGATATGCCGTTTATGAGTTACGCCACAGTCGAGCAAGCGATGCAAAATGCCACGCCACTGATGCAAGCGGGTGCAAACATGGTCAAGCTAGAAGGCGGTGAATTTTTACTGTCGACCATCAAAGCCCTCACCGAGCGTGGCATCCCAGTCTGTGGCCATATCGGCTTAACGCCACAGTCCGTGCATGTGTTTGGTGGTTTTAAAGTCCAAGGCCGCGATGACCAAGCCGCAGACCACATTTTGCAGCAAGCCATCGCCTTGGAAGAGGCCGGTGCGCAATTATTGGTGGTGGAATGTATTCCAACGGCATTAGCGCAGCGCATCAACAACGCGGTTCAGATCCCTGTGATTGGTATTGGTGCTGGCCCAGTCACCGATGGTCAAATTCTGGTCATGCACGATTTGTTGGGGATCAGCAGTGGTTATATCCCGAAGTTTTCTAAAAACTTTTTACAGCAAACGGGCGATATCAAACACGCCATTCGCCAGTATATCGATGATGTAAAGAGCGGTGTCTTTCCAGGCCCTGAACACAGCTTTTAACAGTTGCACTTTTTACTAAGACTGCGCACAGAGGCGGCCTATTTCAATCTTTTAGGATGACAAGCGAGTTTGCTATGCAAATAATTTCGGATATTGCGGCGCTACGAGCGCAGATCCAACAGTGGCGCCGAGCCGGTGAGTCTATTGCGTTTGTGCCCACCATGGGCAACCTGCATCAAGGCCATTTACAGCTGGTTGACGTGGCCAAACGCCATGCTGATCGCGTTATCGCCAGCATTTTTGTTAATCCAATGCAATTTGGCGCCCATGAAGATTTAGCCAAATACCCCCGTACCTTGGCCGATGATTGTGCCGGTTTAACCGCGCACGGTGCCGATGCCGTATTCACCCCCACGGCGGAGATCATGTATCCGCGAGGTTTAGCCGCTCAAACGGCGGTGGAGGTTCCAGCTCTCGGCGACTACTTCTGTGGCGCCAGTCGACCCGGTCACTTCCGTGGTGTCGCGACGGTGGTGACTAAGTTATTTAATTTAGTGCAACCAGATATCGCAGTATTTGGTAAAAAGGACTATCAGCAATTGGCCATTATTCGCCAACTAACCAGCGATTTGTCTTTACCTATTAGTATTGTGGGCGTCGATACGGAACGCGCGTCCGATGGCTTGGCGCTGAGTTCCCGCAACGGCTATTTAACGGAGACGCAGCGCTTACAAGCGCCGCTGATTTATCAGGTGCTGTGCCAGTTAAAACAGCGCTGGCATGCAGGTGAACGAGATATCACCACACTGGTCGAGGATGGTAAGGCTGCTTTAACCGCAGGTGGTTTTACGCCAGATTATTTGGCATTTGCCGATCAGCAAAGCTTGGTCCCCGTGACCAATCAAACGCTGACTACCTTAGCCGCCGCCAAGACACCACAACCGGCGTTAGTGCTGTTGGTGGCGGCGTATTTAGGCACGACACGACTGATCGATAATCTCGAAATCTAACGTCGCGTTCGATATGCGACTATGCCAGCACGGGGCGCCGTTGTGGCAACATGTTGCCGTTGTCGCCGTTGTCGCCGTTGTTGCAACCTAACGCATCGATGTCAGGCGGCATCTTGCATAAACCTTGATCAGGCAATGCCATGTCCATTGACAAAAAAACGGCGCAAGTTCGATCACTGCGCCGTTTTGGTTTTTCGTTTTTGTTTTTATAGAGGCAGGCCTTGCTAAAAAATCCAACGGCCTCAGCGCTACTGCGCGTTTACCTCGTTGCGCTTACGGCAATATCTTATTGCAGGGTGATTTTGGCAAACTTGCGTTTACCCACCTGTAGCGTGACCACGTCGCCTTTGGCAAACTCGGTTTTTACATCCTCAATCTTGTGTTCACCATCACGCTTGACCGCGCCTTGCTTAATCATGCGCATGGCTTCAGAGGTACTTTCCACCAAACCGGCTTCTTTTAACAATTGAGGAATGGCGATATGCGCTTGGGTCAGCGTCAGCGTCAGTTCAGGCAAATCATCGGGTAAAGCGTTTTTAGAAAAACGCTGGATAAAATCTTGATGCGCCGCCTCGGCCGCTGCCACATCGTGGAAACGTGCGATAATTTCTTTGGCTAACTCGATTTTAATATCGCGTGGGTTACGGCCCGCCGCGGCTTGGGCTTTGAGCTCAGCGATATCCGCCAATGGACGGAAACTTAACAGATCGTAGTAACGCCACATTAAATCATCACTGATCGACATGATTTTGCCAAACATCTCGCCCGGCGCATCGGTGATGCCGATATAATTGCCCAAAGATTTCGACATTTTTTGCACGCCATCCAAACCTTCAAGCAATGGCACCATGATGATGGTCTGTGGCCGCTGCCCTTCATCTTTTTGCAGTTCTCGGCCCATCAATAGGTTAAAGCGCTGATCAGTACCGCCCATTTCGACATCGGCTTGCAAGGCGACGGAATCCCAACCTTGCACCAGCGGGTATAAAAACTCATGAATGGCAATCGATTGGTTATTGGCGTAGCGCTTTTTGAAATCATCACGTTCTAACATTCGCGCCACGGTTTGCCGTGCGGCGAGTTTAATCATGCCGGCCGCACCCAACTGCTCCATCCATTCGGAGTTAAACGCCACGCGTGTTTTGGCTGGATCGAGGATTTTGAATACCTGATCTTTATACGTCTGCGCATTGGCCAACACATCTTCACGGCTCAGCGGCTTACGCGTCACATTTTTACCGGTCGGATCGCCAATCAATCCGGTGAAGTCACCAATCAAGAAGATAACCTCATGCCCCAGCTGTTGGAAGGTGCGGAGTTTGTTGATCAGTACCGTATGACCTAAGTGCAAATCTGGCGCGGTAGGGTCAAAACCTGCCTTGATTTTTAAAGGTTTTCCTTCCTTTAATTTCTCAATCAGCTCGTCTTCAAGCAAGATCTCATCACAGCCCCGTTTTATCTCTGCCAGCGCCTGTTGCCACTGCGTCATGCCGCACTCCTCGAAAATTGTTCATTAACTATTGCTAAAGGCCATTCTACTGCAACATTCCCGTGGATTAAACGCACAAAAGTCTTGGATCTTGCAAAAAATCGTTATATCCTCAAATTTCGTCAAAAAGAGTATGACAATAATAAGAGATGCGCCTTCTATGCTTTCATCCTTACCAGCAAAACATCGTTTATTAATCTCTGCTTTATCGCTGTCATTGCTTGTCATGGCCTTTTGGCCCACAGAACAAGCTGAAGCATCAAAAGACACCGAAAAATCCAGTTTAGAAGTGGGTGTCCGCTACAGCTTAGCGGTACCGATTTCTGCCGAGACCATCACGCAAACCGCTGAAACGACACTGCCACACGAAGATAACACGCTAGAATGGCGTAGCATCGAGGTAAAAAAAGGCGATGTGCTTGGTAGTATCTTTAAACGGGCAGGGTTAGATGGTCAAACCATGCAACAGGTGCTCGACACCGACAAAGCGAATAAAGTGCTAACGCGCTTACACCCAGGCGCCGTGTTGGAATTCGGTTTAGCCGCAGATGGTCAGCTGCAGGAAATTCGTTATGCGCTGAGCAACCTTAAAACGCTGCGCGTGCACAAACAAAACGACAGTTTTGTCGCTGAAGAACTGCAAAAAGAATTAGAAGTTCGTACCGAAGTGGTGACTGGCGTGATCAGCGGCAGTTTCTGGAATTCGGGTTTAAAAGCCGGTTTAGACCAAGGCCAAATTCTTGATTTGGCAGGTATCTTCGGTTACGACATCGACTTTGCATTGGATCTGCATTCAGGTGATACCTTTTCGGTGATTTTTGAACGTAACTATGCAGAAGGTCAGTTTGTGGGTAACGGTGCTATTTTAGCGGCACAATTCACCAACCAAGGCCAAGTATATCAAGCGGCCCGCCACACCGATGGCAACTACTATAAACCAGACGGCAGCAGCATGCGCCAAGCCTTCTTGCGGGCGCCGGTTAACTTCCGTTACGTGAGCTCGAATTTCAACCCTCGTCGTTTACACCCGGTGCTTGGTAAAATCAAAGCGCATAACGGCGTTGATTATGTCGCACCTGTAGGTACACCGATCATGGCCGCGGGCGATGGTAAGGTCATTGAATCATCTGAAAAAGGCGCGAACGGTAAATATGTTTACATTCAACACGCCAATAATATCGTCACCAAATATCTGCACTTGTCAAAACGTGATGTAAAACGTGGCGACCGCGTCAAACAAGGTGACATTATTGGTCGCTTAGGTGCGACTGGACGTGTGACTGGCCCGCACTTGCACTATGAGTTTGTGGTCGGTGGCGTACACCGTAACCCACGGACCGTGAAGTTGCCGCAAGCCGAACCACTGCAAGGTGTGGCTCGCGTCACCTTCGCCAAAGAAGCAAAACAACTGATTGCGCAGCTCAAAGCACATGAACGTGTGCAACTGGCGCAAAACCAGTAATGCCCTCCCCTCTTTAGCGAAAGAGTGATTGAATCGCGCACATGCAAACAACGACGCCTTCGGCGTCGTTGTTCATTTTGCGCAAGGTGAACAACCTGAAAATACATGGTTACGGCGCGCTCAGCATCGCGGCTTCGCGACCAAGCCGCACCACAACCAGCGTCGAACCAGCGCGCGTTTTAAGGAAGATCAGACATGAGTATCGTCTTGCCCGAACTCACTACAACCGAACTCACTACGACCGAACCCACTACGACCAAACTCACTGCGGCCGAATCCAGGTTGCTCTATATTGGCATCATGTCCGGTACCAGCCTTGATGGTATTGATGTGGCACTGATGGCCATTGATGGCAACGCGCCACACACTGAGCCCCTGCCGGTTGAACGAATGGCCAGTTGCTGCGTGCCCTTCCCCACAGATTTAGTGGGCTTGCTGCAGCAGCTAAGTCAGCCTGGCCACAATGAAATCGATCTGATGGCCGTGGCGGATAGTGCGCTTGCGCACTGTTATGCCGATGCGGTTGAACAACTATTGCAGCAGGTGCTGACACAGCGGCACGCACAAGGTGAGCCGCCACTCACACTGCAGCAGCTCAAGGCCAGCATTCGAGCCATCGGCTGTCATGGCCAAACCATAAGGCATCGACCGAACTTTGCCCAGCGCTTTACCCTGCAAATCGGTGATATGCACCGCTTAGCCGCCTTAACAGGGATCCGTGTGATCGCGGATTTTCGTCGAAAAGATATTGCGTACGGCGGTCAGGGCGCGCCCTTGGTGCCCGTGTTTCATCAGCGGATCTTTGCCGATGCCCATCAGGCACGTGCGGTCGTCAACATTGGTGGTATTGCCAATATCAGCGTACTCGACCCCAAGGCTGCTGCGCCACTTGGCTTTGACACCGGCCCTGGGAATGCGCTTATGGATAATTTTATCCAGCGCCACCAAGGCAAAAGCTATGATGCTGATGGCGCATGGGCCGCCAGCGGAAACCTAGAGCCCGCCTTGCTGCAGCTGTTGTTGGACGATGGCTATTTCAGACAAGCGCCGCCGAAAAGTACCGGCCGCGAATATTTTAATCTGGCATGGCTTGATGCCAAACTCGCTGCCTTTGATGCGCTGCCGTCGGTCGCGGCATGCATACCGGCAGATATTCAGCGCACCTTGTGCCGTTTCACCGCGCACACCATCGCCGATGCGCTGGCGCCATTTGCCAGTCGCACGCTTTATGTCTGTGGTGGTGGCGTGTATAACAAGGTGTTAATGCGCGATTTGACGGAATTGATGGCGGTGCAGCAATGCACCGTCACCTCAACCGCCACGCTTGGTGTGGCGCCGGACATGCTTGAGGCCATGGCATTTGCTTATTTGGCCTATGCGTATGATGCAGGGTTACCCGGCAATATTCCGGCGGTGACTGGCGCCAGTCAGTCGGTGGTGCTTGGGGTGTGCTTTACGCCTTGATAGAGGGCGCGCACAACGGCTTGGCGATTGGCGTGATGTTGTCCAGTCGCCAGTTTAATGATGTGCAGGGCTTGCTTGTGGTAGTCGCCAGCTCAAGTGACCGCCGTCACGCCAAGTATGACAACCATCTATGGGCATCGTCACCATCGAATACGCGACTAACGCCGCACATCCACGGCGATCTGCTGTGCCAATTGCGACAATAAGGCGCTCATCGTTTGCACCGTACTAGCATAGCCGGCATCAGGCTGGGCTTGTTGTAGGTTGAAACTCACCGCGGCATTAGGGTTTACAGCTGTGAGCACCGCATCATGTGGCACTTTAACATCGCTTGGGCGCATCAATCGATAATGACCACTGAGCATCACCTGGCCATCGGCAGTGCCATGAAAGTTATCGATCTGCAGCCACAATCGCATACTGGTATGGTGACGCTGGCCTGAGCCGGACTGCATGGCTTGCATGGCATCGTTGAGTACGACGGCGGTCGGTGATAATACCGAAGCCAATTGCCGCGCCAGCTGCCGATTAATTTGCTGATCTAAGGCTTCCGCCCATTGATGCTGGGTGGCCTTTTGCAGCTGTACTGCGGAGGTTTGCAGGATCAGCGCATTGGTATTGAGATACCCAGCCAGCTGCACCGGCTCGATAAACAGCGTGTTTGTGACTGCAGCGTCGCTGGCGCTGCTTGCGATGTGCGCAGCCGCAGTGTTGACCGATGCTAACTGGTAATACTGGACCGGCACCACCGAACTGCAGCTTGCGAGGAAAAGCCCGAGGGTAAGCGCTGCGGTCCGCAACATAGCTGTACCGACGCCCTGCGCTTTTGGCGCGAATCGCCCCCCGCTATGACGATGTTGCTGATGATTCATGGCAAAACATCCTTGCTGATTGATGGCACTGATTGGCACTGATTTGTATGGCTTAGCTGTGCAGCCCTGCGCGAATGTCATGTGGTTTTGCTGCGCTATCATGGCTGTGTTCCCTGGCGTGGTTCAGGTTCCTTGTCACCGTCACTGCCTAAAATCAACGCATTACTTTGCTGATTTAACGTTTGGATCACCGGCTGTAAATCTCGCATCACTTTATCCATCGCCTGTAAGTTACTGTTCAGACGCTCATACACTGGCGAGCCTGGGCTCACCCCTTGCAAGGTCTGTCGCATTTGTTGCAGGCTTTGCTGTAGCTCTTGTGGCAATGCCTGAGTACTCGGCTGCGCCAAAATGCGATCTAAGCTCTGCATCAATTGTTGGCTTTGCTTGAGCATGCGCTGCGTTTCTTCAAGCGTAGCGGCACCTTGTTGTAACACAGCTTCGACAGGTAGTTGATTGACTTTATCCAACACTTGCACCACTTTTTGCTCGATTTGACCCAAGCCACTGCGGCTGGTTGGCAACACGGTATAACCGGCAAATTGACTAAAACCGCTGGGGTTGAGCTGCGGTAATGCAGCATGCGCGATAACGCTGCCCTCGCTGACTGTGCCCTCGGCTGCTGTGGCGCCGGATGCTGTGGCGTCAGCCAGGGATGCGGCGGTTGTTGCCTGATTTGCCATAGCGGGCGCCGTACTTCCTGAGCCCTCGATAAAGTTCAAATCGACATACAAAGCACCCGTTAACAAACTACCGGTTTTTAACACGGCGCGCAGTCCTTGCTGTACCGCTAACTCAATCTCTTGCTGCAAAGCCGCTAACGACAAACCGTCATACAAACGACCAGCTTCAATCCGGACCAATACTGGGATGCCACGATACAAGGCAAGTTTGAGCGGTTGCTCCATCTTAATAAAGTGCGGCACACTAACCACGGTACCGATGCGCACCCCTCGGTATTCCACAGGCGCGCCCACACTCAAGCCACGGATAGATTCGTCAAAGAACAGCAAATATTCCAAATACTCGTTGTATAACCCTTCTTTGATGAATTTTTTGCTACTAAATAACTGATAGCTTGCATTATTTTGTGCAGGCTCTCCGACTGGCCAGCCCTCAATCACATCAAAGGTCACGCCCCCACCAAGTAAACTGGCCAGTGACGCCATTTCTACCCGCACACCATCGGCCGACATATCCACCGCCATGCCACTGCTTTGCCAAAACCGCACGTTTTCTGTCACCAAGGCATCATATGGCGCACGAATGAATAGTTGATAGCGCATTAAACGTGCGGCTGGGTCAAACTCACTACGCTCGACCGTGCCGACATCGTAGCCGCGAAATAACACGGGATCACCGACCGACAAGGCGGCAGCATCATTGCTGGTCAGCTGCACTCGAATACCGGCCGCATCCGCCGGTGCCACTGGCGGGCTATCTAAGAGCTCGTAATAGAATTTACTGGTTTGACCTTGGCCGGGTTGCAATTCAATATAGGCGCCGGATAACAAGGTATTCAGCCCGCTCACCCCACCGCGCCCCACCGTCGGTTTCACCACCCACAACTTACTTTCATCATTCAAGAGCGCCGAGGTGCCAGGATTCATCTGCGCTTTTAAAATGACTTGTTTTAAATCTTGTGATAACTCCATCGACACCACACGGCCGACGTCGACGTTACGACTTTTGATCTGTGTCTTGCCTGCGACTATGCCTTCAGCATCACTGACAATCAGGGTTAAGGTGGCACCTTGGTTTTGATAGCTATGAACCAACATCCACAGGCCAATCAACACCGCCATCACAGGTACGAACCAAATCGGCGACCAATCCTTGATGCGTCGAACTTTGGCTGTTAACTGCGGCGAATTACTCACGTTGTTCTCCCTCCTGCGTGGCAGGTAATGGATCCCACAATAACCGGGGATCAAAACTCATGGCGGCGATCATGGTCAAAATAACCACGCTGGCAAACACAAAAGTGCCTAAACCAGGGTAAACCCCCATCATCATGTCAAATCGAACCAAAGCCGCCAAAATAGCGACCACTAACACATCGACCATCGACCAGCGCCCGATCCAATCCACCGCAAAAAACAGCCATGCGGCTTTTTGGTGACGCTGCTGCGGCGGTTGTTTGACCAAATAACAAAACCAAAACATCAACACAATTTTTAAAATCGGCACCACCACACTCGCCAGCAAGATGACGATCGCCACCGGGTAAGCACCATCTTGCCACATCAGCCAAATGCCACTGATGATGGTGGATTGCAAACTACTGCCGAGCGAAACCGTTTCCATCATCACTAAGGTATTGGCTGGAATATATAAAATACTGGCAGTGATCAGCAGCGCCATGGTTTTTTGCCAACTAAACGGGATCCGTGTGTGCACAGCGCTATGGCAACGTGGGCAATACGGCATATCAATCGGCACTATGGCGGTGCAACAATCACAGACTTTCAGTTGCTGCGATAAGCCGGTTTGCCCAGCCAAATCTAACGGATACTGCAATGGTGTGGGCGCAATACGTGACCAAAGTTCATGCCGATCAATCAGTTGAAACGCTCGTTGATGCAAGATGCAAAACACACAAAATGCCCAAAAGCTCATCCCTAAAGAGATTTCAGCAAAACTGGTAAGTTTGACAAAACTCACCATCAACCCCAGTAAGAAAATATCCACCATACTCCAGGGTTTAAACAGATACAGCAACCGCGCCATGGTCACCATAGCTGGCAACGGTACAAACATGCCAGCTTTGAGGTAGATGATAGCGAGCATACAAAACGCCGGAATAGCCTGAATAAACAGCCACACCAGAGCCGCCAGCCATGGATAGTTTTCGCTCACCAGCACCGCCGACGCATCGAGGAAGGTCATCATATGACTATGCCCCGCCGCGGTCATACCCACAAACGGAAATAAGTTGGTGAGCAGCAACATAAACAAGGCGGCGGCGGCATATAACATCGGTCGCAGTGCAGGATCGCGTTGCCGCGCATCCAAATGATGGCCACAGCGCTCGCAATCAGCTTCTTGGCCATCGGCCAATGCTGGTAGGACTTGTAATAAATCACAATGACGACACAGCACCAGTTCGGTGCTGGCATGCTGTTGTCGGAGCAATAACGAGCGAGCGCTACTTAGCATGAAACGATATCGTCCTGATGGCGTAGGTAGCGCATCATGCCGTATTTGCGCTGGCGTTTAAGTATATGTTTTCGCATGATTTTTAACACGTACGCCAGAATACTAACTGGCATCAAATCGCGTCTTCGTTCTCTTCGCCGGTCCGAATACGGATCACGCGCTCGACATCAAACACAAAAATTTTGCCATCGCCAATGCGGCCGGTTTGCGCCGTGTTCATAATGGCATCAACACAAACATCCACTTGCTCATCCGGCACGACAATTTCCAATTTCACTTTTGGCAGGAAATCCACCATATATTCGGCGCCGCGGTAGAGTTCGGTATGGCCTTTTTGCCGCCCAAAACCTTTGACCTCAGTCACGGTCATACCGGTGACATTGAGCTCCGCGAGCGCTTCCCGCACATCATCTAATTTGAATGGTTTGATAATAGCTTCAATTTTTTTCATGCAATCCTCTGCTGACAAGTACCTGATGAACGGAGTTTACGCATACCCGCAGGCAACCATGACGGTTATGCTGCGTTATTCTTCGTTTTCCTCGTTATGCTAATCGCAACGACAAAACACACTTATATACCAAAAGGTTCGTTTTAGCAGCTTAGGCGCTAAAACATCTATCCACATTCACTCAACATCATGGCTTAATAACGGCATATATTTGCTGTCGACACCACGCGAAACAAAACGCGGCCCCCGAAGCCACGGACAAGGCAATACGGCGGCCATCATCAAGGATCACCGCCAGCTTGCTGGCCACTTAGCGCTGTTTACGTAAGGCCGAGGTGATCGGATATCGCCGATCTTTGCCAAAATTACGCTGCGTAATTTTAGGGCCAATGGCGGATTGTCGGCGTTTATATTCATTAATATCAATCAAATGCAATACCCGCCGCACCGTTGCTTCGTCATACCCCAGCGCGACAATCTCCGGTAAGGATAAATCCTGCTCGACATAGGCGGCGATCATGGCGTCTAAATCATCATAAGGCGGCAGATTATCTTGATCGGTTTGGCCTGGGGCTAATTCTGCCGATGGTGGTCGATCAATCACCCGCTGTGGGATCACCGGACTTAAGGTATTGCGATAACTGGCCAAGCGGTAGACCAAGGTTTTTGGCACATCTTTAATGACGGCAAAACCACCACACATGTCGCCATATAGAGTGCAATAGCCAACGGCTACTTCGCTCTTGTTGCCGGTGGTCAATAAAATGCGGCCAGTTTTATTCGACAGCGCCATCAGTAGTACGCCGCGCAGCCGTGCTTGTAAGTTTTCTTCGGTGGTATCGACACCTTTACCGGCAAACAAGGGTTGTAACTGCTGCATGTAGACATCAAACATGGGCTCGATAGAGACGGTATCAAATTGGATCCCCATGCGCGTTGCCTGCTCGGCCGCATCCGATACGCTCATATCCGAGGTGTAACGAAATGGCAGCATCAGCGCTTGCACCCGATCGGCACCAATGGCATCCACCGCGATGGCTAAAGTTAATGCCGAATCGATGCCACCGGATAAGCCAAGCACAGCACCCGGGAAGCCATTGCGTTCGATATAATCACGGGTGGCCAACACCAGCGCCTGATACACTTCCGCCTCTTGCGATAACTCCGGTAACGCCGGATAGTCATGCCAACGATGGGATGGCGGTGCGGGTTGAGCCGGTAACTGCACTCGATAGGTATCGGCAACAAACGCCGGTGCTTGCCACTGCAACTGTCCTTTGGCATCAACCACACAAGAGCTGCCATCAAATACCAACTCGTCTTGCCCCATCACCTGATTGACATAGACGATCCCCAGATTTAATTCACGAGCACGGCCAGTTAGCAGGGCTTGTCGCTGCGCAATTTTACCGATTTCATAGGGTGATGCATTGAGCACCAGCGCCCAATCGGCCCCTGCCGCCGCGGCGGCTGCGGCCGGTTCCGCTTGCCAAATATCTTCACAAATAAGCACGGCAAAACGCTGCTGTTGCCATTCAAACGTCAAGGTTTGATCGCCAGCCGTAAAAAGACGTTTTTCATCAAATACGCCGTAATTAGGCAGCGCTTGCTTGTGATAGCAACCCAGGACTTGTCCTTGCAGAAACACAGTGGCGGCGTTAAAAATATGTCCATCACGCCACACTGGGTGCCCCACGACCACAATGCCCGGATACGCGGCCGCTGCAATCGCTGTTAACCCCTGTGCCACCGCGCGTTCCACATCACCGCGCAACACCAGATCTTCTGGCGGATAGCCAGTCAGGGTGAGTTCGGGAAACACCACAATATCGCTGCGCTCTGTGGCTAACAGGTCACAAATTTTTTGCGTATTTTCCGCCAAAGCTCCAACGGCAAAAGCATGTTGCATCAACGCAACCGAGATCGAAGACGTCATAGGCACCTAGTATGAATTGAAACCCTGCTATGGTAACGATTTTTGCTGGGCTTCTCCAGCCTCGTAGGTCAACTTCCTCTGCCAGCCTCGCAGTTTCGAGCTTTGTACTTTTTTAGGGGGGATTGCCGCCAATGCATGGCCTGCTGGATACCGCCGCTAGGATCGATTGGCGCGATGTCGCCCCGCTCGCCTCAGCGAGCAACAGCCAAATAAATCACAATTATTTGACATAAAAAAAACATAGCTAATACTTCAACAGCCTTGATTCGCGCCACACATGCTTGTGTGTGACACATGCTCACTCACCATATTGCCAATAGATAGCTCATCGTGGTGACCATAACAGGAGGTCGTTCATGCTGTATACCGCAAAACAAAGCCGCACTACGCTCATTTACGGTAATCAAATGCATCGATTTACACGAAAACGCGGTTTTCACCTGCTGGACATGCTGATGGTGCTGGCACTGCTGGCGATCATCGCCGCCATTGCCGCACCGAGCTGGCAAGGCTTACTGGTACAATTTCAAGCACGACATTTTATGCAGCAACTGCAACAACAACTCTGGCATAGCCGTTTGTTGGCCATCGCACGGCAACAACCGGTGCAGCTGTGCCCATGGGCGGCGCAACAATGCCAAACCGACTGGCAAAAATGGCCGCGCGCACAGCTGCTGGTCACGCTTCCGGCCTCGCCGCAATCCCCCGCAGAGCAGCTCCACCTGCGCTATCAATCGCCACCGCCACAGCACCAACTGAGCTACAACCATGCGGCGATACGCTTTCGTAAAGATGGCAGTTTAGATGCGCTACAATCGGGCAGCTTTATCTATTGCGTGCCGGATATGCCATGGCATTTTCGGTTAAGCATCAGTCAAGCGGGTCGTAGCCAGTTGCAATCGATCACGCAGCCCTGCCCCCGTGCATAACGGGCATAATGGGCATAACGGACACAATAAGCGCGACACCTTGCTCATCGCACATGACTCAACCGCAGCTTCGATGGTTTGGTCGCGGCAATCCAGTGTTGCCAATAGCTCGCAGCCCCATGAACCACGTTAACGACGAGCTTCCTCCCAACACTGGCTACTGGGTAAACTTTGCCAGCGGCCATCACTGCGAAACGTCAGTGTCTGACACTCGCTATCTTGCAAGGCTCGGTGTTGCGCTTTGGCTTCAATGACAAAATAGTCATCGCCCCGCAGCAAACGAAAACGATACAAACCACTGCGACTTTGGCTATCTAGGCCAAGCTCGGCAAAGTCATCACTAAACCTGTGTTGTTCCAGACGAAATTGCCACTGCACGTCGGCGATCCGATACATTTCGGTGACGGCTTCTAATCGCCAGGCACGGAAAAAATACTGCTGATAGCTGGGCATAGCCATACTGAGTAATAACGCGATTAACAGCAATACCACCATCATTTCCAGTAAGCTAAAGCCTGCACTATGGCATTTGCCGAGTTTTTTTCGCCCAAACCGTTGGTATAGATGTTCACCTCGCGTTTTGCATGGTCTTTTACATCGTTCTCCTCCCGTTATGTGCGCCATTAAAAATCCTCCATTTCGAACATATAGGTGGCCAGTCGCTGCCAACTCACATCAGGCATCGCTTGTGCTAACGACATGCTGCACGCTGGGCATTGTGAAGAAATCGCTTTCAGATCTTTAATCACAGCCGGTGCCGGCGTTAATTCGCCGGCTGCAACCTGATAGAACAAGCCAACGCCATGAGATCTTGCCGGGCCTGTGTGCGGGTGGGATGTGCTGTGGTGCATGGCTTTTTGTACGCGAATAAACGGCGCATTACGATGTAGAAAGCCATCGCTGCGACTTATGAGATCGTCATCATCGGGTGTACTTAGGGTGTTGGATATCATCAAGGTGTTGGCTTGTTGCAAAGGCAGCGCTTTGAGTTGCCATTGCCCACTCGCCCAATATTGCAATACGCTCGGGTCTTGTGTACGAACAGATCCGGCGCCACCTGCTAAAAAAGATGGCCGGAAAAACGCCTGTGATACTGGCCACTGTGCATGAGCTGCATGAGCTGCATGAGCTGCAGACGATTGCGGAGACAAGGCATCTTGCTCGGATGTAATCCTCGAGCCATAGATTGCCGCGCCAAGGTAAAGATGGCGCGCCATCAACACAAAGCGCGCCGCAGCATCGGGTACAGATGCATCTTGCAGCGGCTGATACAATACCCCCGCAATCACAAAAGGTGCTTGCAGCGGCGGCATGGCCTGAAAGCTATACCACCCCGCGCTAGCCATGGCAGTATCGCGCACAGGCGCCGGTGTTAAATCGTGCAGATGCGCGGCGCTTTGTAAATCATCCAGCACTATTGCGCTCGATGTCGGCCGAATATCAAGGCTGAGCAGATAATGCCCAGCGCCATAACGCGGCGCTGCGTGGCGATGCGGCGTGACCTCATTGGTGGTGTTGGGGAGCTGCTCGACGGGCTTGGATTGCGTCGCGCTCTCCCCTTGCGCGGCATTGACCGGTGGCCATGGCATCGTCTCGCTTAAAGGCCGTAGCGGACTGGCCTGTAACACCAGTTGATCGTGATGCGAAGCGTTCGTCGCGACGTCGGAGTTGAATGAGAGATGTCGCGCTGCATGCGGCTGTACAGGACGTTGTACTGGACCGGCATCTGCGATAGACGAAACTGAAGTGTTGATGGCTCGGGCAGGATCTGAAACTGCGATGGCCGCTTGCCCATCTGCTGCGAAGGCACTTGCCATATGTTGATGTCGAAATACCTGCACGCTAGGCCACACATACGCATGAAGCTGGCGCATATCGGCCACTAATCGGCTGTGATAGGCCATCGATGCGGGCCCCAACGATGTTGCTCTGTGTTCAGGCGTCATGTGTAGCACCAGACCTTGCCAATCGAGCAGATAAAACCAAGGCGCGGCCGACACGGCATCTGCGCCTGACGACGATTGTAACCAAGGCCCCGCATCCGGCCGCATCGCGCTTGGTATGTCAAAGTGCAAATGCTGCCAGACAGCGCCGGGGTTTTGAGGCTGAGATTGCCAGATGGCGATAGCGGTTCGCGTCGCCAGCGGCGGTGTCCATGCCCCGGCGGCCTGCGCTGTATTTGTTATCGCGTTTACGGACATGTGAGCTGACGAGTATGTTGCTGTGGCTTGCATCGACGCAGGTGCGAGATGCGAACTTGTTGTGGCTGCTAGTTCGGATGCCGCTGCAGAACTCGCTCCAGCTTGGGAGCGTTGCGGGAGCGCAAATGGCTGCAGCTGAGTATTCGGATCGATCGCCAGCAAGGAAATCCAAGCGGGCTGGCCAAGATCGCCTGTGCTGCTGACCGTCACTATGGGCTGCCACGCAAAACCGGCAGGCAACAATGGTAATATCTGCGGCTGTGCGATTGCACAGGCAAGATGTTGCTTGTCGAGTGACGGCGGTAACGACCTAGCCGTCGCCTGCAACATCGACCACACGCAGCGCTCATTAATGTGAAACAGCCTTGCGCCGTCATGCCACCACCACCTCGTCGCGCTGGATGGCGCTGCGGCAGCAGATGATGCAGGTGTTGGTGCTGATGTTGTTAAAAATGTGGTTGCAGAGCGGGTTGCTGACGTTGCGGGTATAACGGCGGCATCTTCTGCCACCCTCTGCGCCAGTACCACGGCAAAATTTGCCTCGCTAGTCATTGCGGTTTGCCGCTGAGTCTGCTCGTTCCTCACGGGTACGACTTGCAGCAGCCGCGTTGCTACTGGTGTTTGGTATTTCAGCCATAACACACCCGCGCGACTGCAGGCTAACCAGATCCCTTGAGTTTGATGTTGCCAACAACGAGCCAGCCGCGGATCGATGCGATCTGGCGATATTGCGCTGTAGGCAAAGCGAATGCGATCCGACGAGTGCGTCTCTTGGTGATTCGTGGTGAGCGGCGCCGACGGCCGCCATGTTGCGCTATCTTCGGGCTGCGCATGATCTGAAGGCGTCGCCGTGGCAAAAACGCTAGCCAAGAGCATAACAAAAATAATAATCAGCAGCATGGTGGTGGATCGCATCACTGGTATTCCCCCGCATATCTAACTAGGTTTGGTGACACCGCACAGCGCTACAACATTTTGGTATGACAATGTTTTGGAGTGACAATGTCTTGGCATAGCAACGCCTTGGTATGGCAACGTGGTTTTTGCTTGGCAATATGGCGCGCTAGCTGTATCTAACGCGACACAAACACCTCAGGCAGAACACCTCATCAAACCACCTATCGGTTAATGCGGCTGTACACGCAGCTGACCACGTCGCATAAGGCTGGCCCAACTGGCCGTGGGTACCGGGTTTATCGTACTCACCCAACCTTGTTCACATTGCATAAACGTAGGAGAGCTGACCGCAAACTGTACCGGACAAGGCCCGTGACTGAGGCCCGGAACTGTGTTTTGCTGCATCTGCTGCTGAAGGTGATGAAAGTGCAATAATCGCGATTGATGCAGCACTTGATGTTGCTCCGCGCTGGTTAACGCCACTTGCATCCCCCATTGACTGACATACAACCAGCTCAATAGGACGGACGATAACAACAGCACACTGCAAATCACGGCGAGCAAGGCAAATCCAGTATCGTTAGGCCGCCGCCGCGCTTGGCGCCGATGGCCCCAGCGATAAAAGTGGCTGACGTGCCCTATGTGTACATTTCGTCGTATGTGCACATTGACTAGGTGGTTGTGATCGCGCATTTGATGAACCATAGCCGCCTCGCGTTAAAACCTGTTTTTGCATTTGCATGAGCCACTTGCCCACAGCCATTCGCCTACATCGATACGCCCACATCTATACCCCCCACATAGATACGCGCAAACGCCCTGCGATTGCCTTTGCGGTGCCATGCTGATGAGGGCTAATTTTCGTCTCGCTGAAACTAGTTATGCAGCAACACCGAGCTCACCACTAACAGGCGACGAAAGCCATCTGCCGAGCTTGTCACCCGCTGCTGTGCCAGCTGAAATTGCTGCGGTTGTTGATAGGTTGGATCACGATCTAGGCTGCGCAACAAGGCATAAAACCGGATCCAGCGCACCACACCATCCTGCTCGCGCCACACCGACACCGGCACCTGTGGCGTGGGCAACACCTCATCCACCAAACCATCGTGGTTGCGGTCAATACCAAACTCAAACGCCAATTGCTCCACCCCATCCAACACGGTATTGGTATCGATCACGACACTGCCATCGCTTTGGCGCAGCAGGTGTTTTCGCATCAATGCAGGGACACCGCCGCTGGACTGCACGTACAACAGTTGATGCTGATACCGCCAATACTGCGCGCCAATCCGCGCCGGTGTTCCTTTGCTGGCAAAAGTTAAGCTCGATGGCAATGCGACAGATGACCATGCGACGGATGAAAATGCCATTGATGACAGTGCCACGGGTGCAGGGGTAACCAACTGCACCGCCGGCGAAGGCATGGCCAAATACAAGCGATTGGCGCGCAATTGGTTATAGGGCACCGGTGGCCCAGATAAACGCCGCCACTGCATAAATTCGCCTTGGATACCGCCTAAACAGTTCGGTTTACCGCTACTCTGCCCTGTGGCCGTGCCAGCCAACAGTGGCAACCATGCACGAGTACCATCTGGCAGCGCTCCGGCGAATTGCGCATGATCACAATCACCTTTGGCCAAGATAAAAGCGCTTGCTGCGGCGTCCACGGCTTCCAATTCGTGCGTTAAAACACCGGCTTGAAATCGCAGCTGACTGAGCTCGTGCTGGAAATACAGCTGAATAAACTGCGCTGCACGCTGCAGCTGCGCTTGCTGTTGCCATTGGCGTAACTGCGAGAGCTGCCAAAGCACCAACTCTGCCGTGCTGAGCACCAAACCACTGGCGAGCGCCAAAGCCACCAGTAGCTCCACCAGGCTATAACCCTGCTTCGGCCAAACCTTTTTCACAGGACGCAAATAAAAGCGCATTAGCGAAACTCCAGCCCTTGCAACGCCTCACCCGGATTTGCCGCACAAACGCCATTGCCTTTCGCTGGTATGGTAGGAGACGCAAGCGGCCGCCAACTGAGCTGAAGCCGCCCCTGCAATACCGTGCCTTGTTGGCAAAACCGCGCTTGGAAAAGTCGTTGATACGGCAAATACGGTGATGTCAGCTGCGCCAACGCCAGCTGCTGCGCCTGCGCTGACGAATAGCCTGCGACACAGGGATCACACTGATTATGCCGCGCTAGCAAACTGGCCTGCTGCGCCGCACTGGTATCGGCCAGCCATGCATTGGCCAACACATACTCGGTGGCCGCACTGAGTTGCTGCCGGATCTGCAGCTGGCTATGCAGCACCAGCAAAGCGCTCAATTGCAGCAACATCAGTGCCACCAATGTTTCCAATAAGGTAAAACCTTGACTCAACCGGTATGTATTTGCTGTATTCGTCAAATAGCGTTTTGTGATAGCGTGTTTTGTGACGGGACATCTTAAGCAGGGTATTTTTACCATGCCAAGCGCCGACCTTGCAGCACAGGTCACGGACTCACTGCAGATTAACTTGCCTGCGTAGTGGCATTCTGCGATACAAGATCCGGCTGTGCAAAATCGAGCCGGGTGAGATATCGCAATGCAATGCGTTGTGCTGGCATCGCCCGCACGTTCACACACGCATTGATCATCAGATAAAACAAAAAAGCCACGCATCACAGCCTCCTATCGGACACTGTTTAAGTGTAGCTTTTATTAAAAAAAGATCAAATATTTGTTAAATAAGTTCAGCAATGATTTTCGCCATTACCAGCACTGCTGAATCGTCGCAGTATCGGATTTACCATCAGCCGTTCTTACGCCTTTTTCGTTTAACGTCAACGTTTTGCAGACCGAATCCCGACTGGCGATAGAATCTGTTTTTGGCGTGGCTTGAATCGTAAAGGTGGTCGCTGTTAAGGTAGGTAACGACAAGGTATACACTTTTTCAACGTGGGTATTACATTCAATAGCAGGCAGGGTATAAGTCCCACCACCACCTTTTTTCGTGTTGTAAGCCAGCGTGGATGAATAGTTGCGCTCTAACAGCTGCGCATGCTGATGCAAGCAAGAAGTTGCCGCGGTGCGATAGGTTGTCACACCATACCGCTGGTAGGCGGGGTACGCCACCGCGGCAATAATGCCAATGACGGCCACGACAATCATCACTTCGATAAGGGTAAAACCTTGTTTTGTCTTATGCATATATTCTCCTACTCGGCATCTGTATTGCCGTAAGCTTGTGCCGTAATCTTGTGTCGTAATCTGGTGCCGTAATCTTTTGTCGTAAGCTTGGTATGCCCTCATGCGGCATGTGTACGTTTGTGCCCAGCATGCTGCCGCAGTTTGCGATGTATCTATGGCTATAAGCGCTGCGTTACCACGTCCAGAACAGCTACCAAACGCCTTGCAAACCGCAGCCACAGCAGGGGGTTCCCCCCCGCTGTATTTACCCTCTTAACGGGTCACTTCACTCCACGATTGACGGCCTAAATCAAGCTGCAAATTAAACTTACGTGGCGTCGGGGCTATGTTTGCGGTTTCCATACCAACCACGCCTAAGTCCTTGGTTTTACCCATAGTTACCTTACTATTCTGTGTTTTAGTTCGGTAACCGCTCACAATATCGTTGCCTAATTTATCTTTATCATCGATGCGGCCGTCTAAATTGACATCAAAAATTTGGCGTGGTAACCGAGTTCCTGTAAAACCATCCAACATCATGACCCAACCTGTACCTTGCGGGCTACAATCAGAGCCATCAGGCTGCCTCGTCGTCACCATTAATTCCCCAGATATCATTTGTGGCGTATCAACTACCCGCTCAGCTTCGACGGTAAAGTCGATAAACCAACCACGTTTATTCGGAGGCAGCAATGCAGTGTCAGTAATGGTTCGTTTGCTACCCTGGCTATTTAAAATAGAACGCTCTTCAAGTTGACGGCGGCTTGTAATCACTTCGTCTTTGTGGTCTTTGATCCCATACATACTTTGGTAAACATTTTCCTTAGCCTTTACATCTTCAAAAGCCACATAACGACCAGTACCAAAAAATACCCAAGCAAAACCGTCGGCAGGGTTGATTGCAACGGTTAAACCAGCGGATATAGTTTGTGGTGCTCCGTTTTTATCGGTTGCAGTGAATAAAGGTGAATCGTTAAATGCAAACTTTTTCGTTTTTAAATCAATTTTCCAAATATTACCAAAACTATCGCCCATGTAGGCAAGGTCTGCATTACCATTGTAGTCGCTGTCAATCACGGCAACATCAGTGGCAGATCCTTTATTTGATGCACTACCCACTTTTGCTTTAATAGGTGTAATCTCTCCCGTTTCTAGATTGACCATAATCAATGCGGGGCTATTTAAACTATTATTGAAACCACTACCATAAAGCAAGTACCACTTGTTATCATCTAACCGAACCACCTTAGGTTTACCAATTTGATTTCCGATAATACTATCTTCAATATCCCATAGTAATTTAGGGTTTTTCGGGTTTGTAATATCCAATGCAAAAATATTTTTACCACCACGCCCACTGCCACCGATGAGCACCTTAGTCCATGTATTATTAATTTGAACATCGGCAACAACATTAGGCGAATCCAACAAATATTTGCGATCTTCATAAAAATCACGGCTTGAATAATGATACAACAAGCTAGTTGGCTGTGTTCCTTGTGGCTTGAATACGCTTTGAGGGATATATGCAAAAACTTCTTTACCAGTTTTGGCATCAAAAGCATGTAACATACCATCATTAGCACTGGTGTAAATCATGGCATCAACCTTTGCAATTTCATTAAGATATGTTCTGTAACCATCCCCCCAAGTAAAGCGCTGGTAATTCAAATCTATAGGAGAATCCACCAATACAGGATCTGAATTGACAATATCACCAATAATTGAATTTCCTCGCCGGCGAAACACTGAGCTTTCCAACGATTGGTCACCACGAAGATAATTGATTCGCTGCTTTACCCGCTCGTCTGTTTCAGGCGTATTATCATTATTTAAACCACGCATGGCTGCTAATGCTACTGTTTCAGTAGCAAAATTTGACCACGTAAAATCTTTCATTCTACCGCTTTGCAAAGAATAGTAATAAATAGTACGTTTAGTGTGATCTTTATTAACGAAAGATGCACGCCACTTACTCTGCATTTTGTTATTAGCATCAAATGCGACTAAATCACCATTCCAATACTCAGGGTCGTAACTGGCCTGATAGACAGAACTATCTGTGGTAATTGCATTTAAGGATGTTGCACCCAACGACGTTTGTGATGACACACTGATACGGATATCACTAAGGAGTTTACTTAAGCCACTAGCAAACTGCGAAGGTGTTCTTGCTGAGAAAAAGTTACCATGAGTATTTACCGCAGCATGCATTAAATCATCAATTTTTTCCGGGTTAGGTGCATTATCACCACCGCCGCTACTCCAATACGTCACGTCCGTCTGAGTGTTATTCTGAACATGAGCATATACTGTATCGAAGTCTAAATTACCATTCACACCCAATGCCGCCCCATAGGTCGTCATATGCTGCCATATGGCATAATTATATCGACCAGGGCTGACATTATTTACCATACTTGGTTGCAAATCCTCTTTCCAATAATCCATGGCAATATCAGCTAAGGTGTTCGCCACACCATCTTTAAATGGCGCTTTAACCTTATACATTTGCTCTGGTGTCAACGGCTCGTCAAATTCATCTTTCACCAGCGTTTTAGTGTCGCTGTCATCCCCCCCGGCAGTAGCTTGAGCTCCTTTTGAGTTATTGTAATAGCCATCCGTCATCAAAATAGCAACGCTGCGCCGACATCCCTTGGAGTTAATCAAGCTTGTGCTTGGTGTATCTTTCCACGGATCTGCTGTTTTAAAATAATTGCCTGCTGCTTGCAAAGCAAGCAATAAAGGGGTGCCACCTGTATCTAAAGGAATCGATTGCAACCATTTAAAAAACGGCAGCCGACTCTCTGAAAACGCTTTTACCCCCGAGATTTTATTACGTTGATTGATCGTAAAATATCCCACACGGAAATCGTTTTGCTTGTCGCTAATACCTTCATTAAACGCCGTGGTTACCGCAGATTTAGTTAACATTAAACGATTTCGGTAAAAAGAAAACCAAATTGCAAAAGCCTGCTCTTGCTCTCGGGTCACCACCTTTTTTTCATAACACTGCAAGGTATTGGCAGTACAATTAGCTCTTTGTTTAAAATAATACGCGCGCTCACCTCTGTAACGATCGTCTAAATAAAAGGCAAAAGAAAAGATACCATTGTATCTCGAGTCAGGAACAGCCAAGCCAGCATTATCGATCAATACCGCATAATTTTTTGAAAGGTCAATTTTATCACTGGAATTATCAAACCCATCCACTGGCGCACTGGAAAAAGATGGCATAGCATAAGGTTTGTTAGTCACAGGATTTAGTGGAACCTTATATGTGGCAATATTTTCGGGGTCGAAATAAAGCTTATTTTTATCAGATGATGCGAGCTCAAAAGCGTTATTTTTATCAAGTGATCGCTCTTTGCTATCTAGTCTGCATCTTTGATAACCCCTAATATAGGGCTTATATTGAATTGCACCATTACATTCATACGAAGTTATTTTTGTAGTCCAATCAAATATATCTTCCGGCACCCAACCAAACATCATGGATGCGGAATCATCGAGGATAAACATAATATTGGGCGGTACAGTCACCGATTTTTCCATTGGCTTGGGCGCAATATCAACTTGCTGACTTGCAGACACTGAACCAGACAACATTAGGCTGGCGCTTAATATCGCCATGGCAGATCGCCACCAACTGGTTAAAAAAACGTCGGCACATACAGGGCGTTTGCAACTTATTCTAGTTAATTTCATCTTAATGCTCCGAGCTTAGATGCGCCAAATGGCTTGCAACATAACAGTGGCGCGACCGTCAACTTCCGGAACGCGGGCCGTAATACGAAAGGTGCGTCGCATGCACACTTGGTCGTTGGCATCACAATAAGGCTGATTGCGGTTGGGCCAAAAGCCTAAATTTTCTACAAATACATTCACGGCGTACTGCTTACTATCCACAGTGACATTGATGCTATGCCACGCGGTATTCGGATCAACCCAAGGTTCCAGCTGATCCAAGGTGGGGGTGGGTAAGTCATGTTTATAACCGGCATCGCCCGCCTTTAATACCGGCAATTGCGCCGAATGCTGCACTATGGCCGCTTCGGCCAATTGTTTGGCCAACTCACGGTCCACCAAGTTCGCCGCCATGCGTTCTTGTAATGTGGTGCCTTTTAAGGTGGTAATGGCAACCAAGGTAATAGCAACCAGCAACAATAAGCTGATCACTAAAGCAAAGCCCTGCTGGCCAGCCATAACTCGCGGTGTCCATGGGCGTCGCATCGCCATCCGCGACGACTTAAAAACGGTTAAATACAACATGGTTAAATTCTCCGATCGTTACGCACATTGATCACCAGCGAAAGCGTCCGTAAGCCTTGCGCTAAGTCATCTTGTGTGGTGTTGCGCTGGGTTAACACTATTTTTACCGCATTAATGTTGCGCGTATTAACACCGCTAACACTATTGTTATCACCATTCACATAGCTCACGTTGGGGTGAGCCAAATAGGTCAGCTGCATGCTTTCCACCCCCGAAATGACTTCTTCGTGTTGCACTTGGGTACCAATGCGCATGGCGCGGTACAAATTTTTAATCTTTGCTTTGGGGGTTGCTTTACTGGTCGGATCATCGGTTTCGCCGATATACCAAGCAATACTTTCAAATGGATACACCAATGCGCTGTCCTGGCTTAGCCGCTGTTGCACAGGTGCGCCATTAACACCACTGCCAAATAAGTTACTGGCATTGCCCGGTGCGGGCGTGGTGGTAATGCCATGCTTGATGGTAATAGCCTTGGCCTGGTTGGCAACTTTGGTTAATTCGGTGATTTGAAACAGCACCGTGGCCATAGCGTCGCAGGCAATCACAAACTCGCCGTTGACAAGGCCAATATCGTTGTGCACAAGGGTAATATTGTTATTGGCCACATCATGGTTTTGTACCGACACCGGTGTGCCGCGCGCAAACATTAGCACTACGGCATCAGAGCTTGGATCGCGGGTCACATTGGCAGGCATCGCGATATAACCCACATCTTTGCCTTGCTCGATGGGGCGGATCCCCGTTTCCCAGTTACTCCACCACTGGTTTTGTGGATTATTTAATAAGTTCCGCACTTTATCGTGCCGAAAATTATTACAACCAACAAAACCTGCGTGTTGTAAATCGCGCGCCAACAACTGAAAAGTCACTTGGTTGGCTTGTTGGATTTGGCCCACTTTATTGGTGACATCGCTGGTGGTTCGATTGCCCAAAAAAACCGAAACCACGCCAAGCACGACCAAAGCCCCAAGCACCAAAGCCACCATCAGCTCAATTAAACTAAAGCCTGCCGCTGAGCCAGGTTGCATCGGCAAAATACGGTGATTGTTTATAGTTATTGTCATGGTTGCACCCTTACCTCATAGGTCACGGATTCTGCGCTGTTGCCACCGGCGGCCCGCGAATCATCCCAGGTCACTTTTACCCGCACCGATTTGGTGGCCGTCACATAATTTACTTCAACACAATTACTGTCACTGGCGCCAAAGGTCGCTGTTAGATCATTAAACAGTTGCATTTTGGCCTCAGCAAAAATGTCAGTTCCTCCTGGCGCGGTTTTACAGGTTTTGGTTAAATTAAATTTGGTAAAATCCAAGGCTGTATCGTGCCGGTTGACCAAATAATATGCCCGGATCCGCTCGGCCATTGCTGTCGCCATGGTAATGGCCGCGGTACGTTGCTGCGCACTCAAGGTATTGCGTAGCGTGGAGCTTTGTAAGCCAGCAATACCCAACAAGCCAATAGATAACACCATGACCGAGATCATCACTTCGAGCAGTGTGGCTCCTCGCTGCGAGCCGATACGCGTTTTCATAAGGTTACGCATTGCTACAAGTCTCCCCGCCATTGTCGATGGTTGTCACAATACGCCCGCCTGTGTGCAGCTCTAACTTACGTCTATTGCTGGTATTTTTACTCGGTAGGCAGATAAACATCTGCATCGACAGAGGCAGTTTAGAACCGTTTCGCATAAAACCAAGTGGCGTAATGTAGAGCTGTGAATACAGGGTCCGATCTTTTAAACCATGTAACTTAACTTGAGTCCCCTTCGCAAAAGTGCCGCTTTGCAACACTCGGGCCAATTGCCCTGCGCGCTCTTCCCCAATTAACCAGCCTTTCCAGGCATCGGTATCGGTAGAACAGCTGGTGCCATTGCTGGTATTACAAATCACCACGTAACGATTTAATTTGATAGCTTCCGTGCGGGCGTAGTTGATTAAACTGGTCATGCGCTGTGCATCACTGGTGAGGGCCGAATCTACGTTCAGGGACTGAAAGCTCGGCACGGCCACCATCAAGCCAATCAATAAAACGGTGACGGCGACCATCATTTCCAACAGGGTGAAGCCGGCGTGTTTGCCATGGCGTAACGGCGGTTGTGGTGATTGCGCTTTATACTGGTGCACTTGCCCTCCTTGCAGCGATAGCACTGCGTTGTGTAAATAGATGCATCTTTAGCTGTATCTTGCTGGCAACATCGCAGGCAGTCCACGCAAGATAAATTAGAATTCTGTAGTGTACATTAGGGGAAATCGGCGCCGCTGGCCACGGCTTTCCGACCAGCGGTTTAACTAGCGGATAAACGGTTAGTCGCAAGCAAGCAACATGGTTCTAACATGGGGAAGTTCACGGCGGCTTACCAGCAGCTGCTGCTGATCGGGCATTACCACACAAGCTTTACCGGCGCTATTCAAACGAATACCTTGGCAAAACAATGGGTTGACGAGGGTTTGTCGATGCAGGCGCAGCCACTGCGACGGAAACTGCTCTTCAATTTGCTTTAAACTAAGCTCCAGCAGCCACTGCTCAGTGCCAATCACCGCATTGACGTACTTATCTTCGGCCTGCAAATACCACACATGCCGCAGATCCAGTCGTGTCACCAGCGTGCCTTTGCGCGCCGGCACCAAATGTGCCGGTGTCTCGACAACCGCAGGCGTTTCTTGCAATGGTAAACGGGCAATACAAAGCGCTAAGCGCTCCGGCGTAATGGGCTTTAACAAATAATCCAGCGGCGCCACTTGGTAGGCATCGAGCGCATGCTCTTTGTGGGCCGTGACAAAAATAATCGCCAGCTCCGGCGCTTGTTCTCGAAGCATCGCCGCGACTTCAAGGCCATGTTTATCGGGCATTTCCATATCTAAAAATACCGCGTGAGGCCGATGTTCTTTGAATAAATATAAGGCCTGCTGCGCGTTTTCGGCTTCGGCGACAATGCGGATTTGCGGGTAGCTGAGCAATAAGCGCCGAAGCCGTGCCCGCGCCAAAGGTTCATCATCCACCAACATCACATTCATGACCGACTCCTTAACTTGTCAAAGGTAACACTAACTTCACCCTATACTCATGCCCCAACACACTATGGCCCAAACTGGCCTGATCGCCATAGAGCAAATGTAAACGGCGTTTAATATTATCCAGCGCCATGCCATTGCCGCTATGACTGCTGCGCACAGGCTCAGCCGCCGTTGGTAAGGGGTTGGTGATAATTAAACTGATATTGTGTTTACTGACATGCATCGAGATCTCAATCAGCGATGGCTGGGTGCGACGCTCCACGCCATAGCGCACCGCGTTTTCTAACAAGGGTTGCAGCGTTAAACATGGCAGCTGTAATTTCGGCACTTGCGCCGGTAAATGCCAGCGCACTTGCAAACGACTGCCCAGCCGCCACTGTTCCAAGGCCAAATACTGCCGGCTCAGTTCGAGCTCATCGGTTAATGGCAGCAACTCGCCCGCTTGCAAGGCAGCCCGGAACAGCGCCGATAAATCCAATAAGGCGCGCTCGGCCGCTTGGGCATCTTGCTGTGTTAATTCGGCCACGGTATTGAGGCAGTTAAATAAAAAATGCGGCCGGATCCGTGCTTGCAGCGCATCCAGTTCCGAGCGGGACTGTGCTTGCAGTTGCTGGCTGTGCTCCATGTAAAACCAAAATAACTGCATTAAAATCACCGCCACCACTATGGTGATCAATAGCGACTGCAGCAAAAATTCCAACAATTCCGGTGTATGCCCTCCCCCCAAGGTTTGGAGGAGTCGATGGGCGACTGTGGCGACCAGTAACGCATTGAGCATCATCAGCAGCAAGGCAAAGGCCGCCACCCACGGCGGCGTAAAGCGCAGCAAGTAACGCCGGCTTTGACACAACAGCAGCAGCGACAACAACACCACCCAATGCACACACAAGGAAATCAGCAGCAAACGCGGCCAAAAGTCGCCGCCGGCACTGGGCGCCAGCGCCAATAAAAAGGCTAAGGCTTGCGCCAACCAAATGGCACGTTGAATAATGCGGGCTTCACAAAATGCGGGGATCAGTAAGGCGGTGTTTTGCAGCTGTAATGGTTTCATCCATCTATCCTTGTTACGCCCATGCGCTACGCTCATTGACTGCGCAACCTACGACGCACTATGCAGCCCAAACGCAGCCCAAACGCAGCACAGAGATGCAGCACTGTCATGCTGCGCATGTGACGTCAAGCGCCGGCTAGGTTTGAGCGGCCGAACCGGCGCTGGCCATTGTCGTGCATACGGCCAGCGCGTGCTACACGCGCTGGCTGATAGTCCGAGCTAGCAAGACAAACGATTAGCGCAGCTCTGCCGGTACGGCAAACACCACGTTTTCTTCGCGGCCAGGGTGTTCAATGACCTGTTTGCCGCCCCATTCGGTTAACTGTTGGACCACTTGTTGTACCAACACCTCTGGCGCTGACGCCCCAGCCGTCACGCCGACGGCTTGTACACCGTCCAGCCAATCGCGCTGGATATCCGCAGAGGTATCAATCAAATAGGCTTTGGTGCCCATTTTTTCGGCCAATTCACGTAAGCGATTGGAGTTACTGCTATTTTTGGCACCAACCACCAACAGCAATTCCACCTTGGCCGATAACTCACGCACCGCATCTTGCCGATTTTGCGTGGCATAACAAATGTCATCTTTACGCGGGCCTTCAATGGCAGGGAATTTTTGCCGCAGCGCATCAATCACATCCGCAGTGTCATCGACCGATAACGTGGTTTGGCTGGAAAAACACAGCTCGGCTGGGTTTTTCACCTCCAGCTTGGCCACATCCTCGACCGACTCGACCAAATAGATGCCACCGGCTGGATTATCGTACTGGCCCATGGTGCCTTCCACCTCAGGGTGTCCGGCATGACCAATCAGAATACATTCAATGCCTTTGCGACTGGCGCGAGTCACTTCCATATGCACTTTAGTCACCAACGGGCAAGTGGCATCAAACACTTTTAAGCCCCGTTGCCGTGCCGTTTCACGGACTGCCTGTGATACGCCATGCGCGGAGAAAATCACGATATTGCCATCTGGCACTTCATCCAATTCATCCACAAACACAGCACCACTGCGCCGCAACCCGTCGACGACAAATTTGTTATGCACCACTTCATGGCGGACATAAATGGGCGGTTCGTACAGCTCTAAAGCGCGCGATACAATACTGATCGCACGATCAACACCGGCACAAAAACCGCGCGGATTGGCGAGAAAAATATCCATGTTAATGACTCACTTGCACAATTTCGACCGAAAACGTCAGGGTTTGCCCCGCCAATGGATGGTTAAAATCCACCGTCACTGAATCGCCGACCACCTCACGCACCAAGCCCGGTAACTCCGAACCATCGGGCATGGCAAAACCCACAATCATCCCCACTTGGGCGGGTGCCTCTAACGAAAACTTACTGCGATCAACGTAGTAAATGTTGTCAGGGTTTGGCAGCCCAAAGGCGTCTTCCGGGGCGAGTGTAAAGGTTTTTTGCTCACCTTCAGCCATACCCAACAGCTGCGCTTCAAACGCTGGCGATAACGAACCATCGCCCATTTGCAACTTCGCCGGTTTGTTGTGCACACGGGTGCTCTCCGCGGCACTGCCATCGGAGAGTTTGATATCAAAGTGAAAAATGACGGTACTGCTTGCGCCAATCAACATAGTTAAGATGCCTCGTGCTTCGGAGCTGGCTCGGTAAAACTATCCCAAATCAAGAAAAACGCGCCCAGTGTGATCGCACAATCGGCGATATTAAACACTGGGAAATGCCAGTCTTGATAAAATACGTGTAAAAAATCAACGACATAACCGTACGTTAAGCGATCGATAAGGTTGCCAATCGCGCCACCGATGATGAGGACCAGTGCCAGCGATAAACGCCACTCATGCCGCTTCAATCGTGTTAACCACACCGCCATCACCGAGGTCACCACTATGGCGATCCCGGTAAATAACCAGCGCTGCCAGCCGCCAGCGTCACCTAAAAACGAGAAGGCGGCGCCGTAATTACGGGCATAGGTAAAACTAAACACCGGCAGCAAGGGCACGGATTCGCCCAAGCTGAAATTTTGTAACACCCAAATTTTGGTGATCTGATCAAGCAGGAGCACCGCGAGGGTGATCCAGCCAAATCGCCAACCGGACTGTAACAGCAACTGCATCATGCAAATACCCGCACTTCGCCATCACCTTCGACGTTGCTGACACAGCGGCCACAAATATGCGGATGCGCAGGGTTCATGCCCACATCGTGACGATGATGCCAGCAGCGTTCACACTTGACGGCGGTTGAGGTCGCCACATGTACTGCTAAGCCGTCAATGGCCGTTGCTTGTGCATCGGCTGGGGCCGCTTGGGCCACCACCTGTGCGGTTGACGTCATCAACACAAACCGCAGTTCATCCCCAAGTGGTGCCAATTGTGCGGCTAATGCATCGCTGGCAAACAAGGTCACTTCAGCTTGCAATGAGGCGCCGACGCGGCCTTCTTTACGCGCCACTTCAATCAATTTGTTCACCTCATCGCGGATCTGCAAGGTTTGTTGCCAGAACGCATCGCTGTATTTACCCTCAGGTACGGCCGTGAAGCCTTGATACCATACGCCAGTAAACACAAAGGGTTCAGTCCGCGACGGTAAACTTTCCCAAATTTCTTGCGCGGTGAAGCTCATCACTGGCGCCATCCAACGCACCATGGCTTCGATGATGTGATACAGCGCCGTTTGGCACGAGCGACGCGCATGGCCTGTGGTCTTGGCGGTGTATTGCCGATCTTTAATCACATCCAAGTAGAAACTCCCCAGCTCAACGGTACAGAAGTTCATCAACTTCTGACTGACTTGGTGGAACTGGTAGTCGTCATAGTCGGCAATAATTTCGGCCTGTAACGCGGCGGCGCGTTGCACCATCCACAAATCCAGCTCCACCAACTCATGCAATGGGACTAAATCGGTGGTGGGATCAAAGCCGTTTAAGTTGGCCAAAATAAAGCGTGCGGTATTGCGGATCCGACGGTATTTATCGGCGGCGCGGTTTAAAATCTCATCCGAAACAGTCATCTCAGAGGTGTAATCGGTGGTGGCAACCCACAAGCGCAGAATGTCGGCACCCAGTTTATTCATGACATCTTGCGGCGATACCACGTTGCCCAATGATTTGGACATCTTACGGCCTTCACCATCCACGGTAAAACCGTGGGTTAACACTTGCTTGTAAGGCGCGTGTTTTTTGATGGCGACGCCCGTCATCAGTGATGACATAAACCAGCCGCGATGCTGATCCGAACCTTCTAAATACAAGTCTGCTTGGGTGGCACCGTTAAATTCTGGCCGAGGGTCAATCACACAGGCATGGGTCACGCCCGAATCAAACCACACATCCAAGGTATCTTGTACTTTAATGTAATCCGCACTTTCGGCGCCTAATAAGGTGGCAGGCTCCACATCGAACCAGGCTTGAATACCTTGCTGCTCCACCAATTGTGCCACTTGCTCCAGCAAGGCTTTGCTGTTGGGATGCAAGGCACCGGTATCTTTATGCACAAATAACGCAATAGGTACACCCCAGGTCCGTTGCCGCGAAATACACCAATCTGGCCGGCCGGCAACCATTTTTTCAATACGCTGTTGACCCCAATCTGGGATCCAACGGGTGTTATTGATTTCAGTTAATGATGTCTGACGCAAGCCAGCTTGCTCCATGCTGATAAACCATTGCGGCGTCGCACGGAAAATAATCGGTGTTTTATGGCGCCAGCAGTGTGGGTAACTATGCTGGTAGGATTTATGCACCAACAAGGCACCGGCCTCTTGCAGTGCCGCGACCACGCTATCGTTGGCTTTAAATACATGCTGCCCGGCAAATAACGGCGTGTCTGGCAAATACACCCCATTCGCGCCAACGGGGTTCGCCACTTCGAGCTGGTAACGCTGACCAACAACAAAGTCTTCTTGACCATGGCCTGGCGCCGTGTGCACTGCACCCGTACCGGAATCCGTGGTGACGTGTTCACCCAAAATAACGGGGACTTGGAAGTCATAGAGTGGATGCCGCAGCTGCACCAATTCGAGAGCGCGACCTTGGCAGAAGCCCAAGGCGTGATAATGGCTAATACCGGCGCGGTCCATCACAGCTTTGACCAAATCGGTGGCGATGATTAAACGCTCGGCACCTTTGGGCCCTTGCTCCACTTGCACCAAGCTGTAACTGATATCTGCATTTAACGCGACGGCGCGGTTGGCAGGAATGGTCCACGGCGTGGTGGTCCAAATCACCACCGAGATGGGACCTTGCCCAGCATGGCCGGCTGGATGGTCAAAACGATCCGCAACCGAGGATGCGGCATCGCCGCTATCAACCACCGCAAAACGCACATCAATGGCGGGTGAAACTTTGTCTTGGTATTCCACCTCGGCTTCGGCCAGCGCTGAACCGCAATCGGTACACCAATGCACCGGTTTAAACCCTTGCTGCAGATGGCCGTTATCAATGATTTTACCCAGCGAGCGGATGATATTGGCTTCAAAGGCAAAATCCATAGTCCGATACGGATTATCCCAATCACCCAACACGCCTAAACGAATAAAATCGACTTTCTGCGCATCAATCTGGCTCTGCGCATACTCACGGCATTTTTGCCGAAACTCGGCTGCCGACAACTTCACACCGGGTTTGCCGTATTTTTTCTCCACCACTAATTCAATCGGCAAACCATGGCAGTCCCAACCTGGCACGTAAGGCGCGTCAAAGTCGTCCAAGGTTTTGGCTTTGACGATGATATCTTTGAGGATTTTATTCACAGCATGGCCAATGTGAATGTTACCGTTGGCATAGGGTGGGCCGTCATGCAGGATAAAGGTTTTTTTGCCTTTTTTGGCGGCGCGGATCTTGCCGTACAGGTCGGCTTGGGTCCAATTGGCCAGCATTTGCGGTTCACGCTGCGCTAAATTGGCGCGCATGGCAAAGGCGGTATCCGGTAAATTCAAGGTGTGTTTGTAATCACTCATCGGTCTGTTCCGTTTGCTGTGATGCAGGCCATGCCTGCGCTAAATCGTGGTTAGTTGCCACCTGAGCGTGACGAAAATAATGCTGCGCGGCGGCAACATCGCGTTGGATCTGGTCTTGCAGCGCTGCCAGCGAGCTAAACTGCTGCTCAGCGCGGAGTTTGTGGCACAGCCGCACATGCAGCTGGGCACCGTATAAATCGCCTTGAAAAGCAAAAAAATGCACTTCGAGTTGCTCTTGTTTACCCTGCAATGTTGGCCGACAACCAATATTAGCGACGCCTTGCAAGCGGCCATAAGGCGTATCGGCGTCCACCGCAAACACCCCACGTAGTGGTAAACGCTGCCGGTACAACCAAACATTGGCGGTCGGAAACCCAAGTTGGCGGCCAATTTTTTCACCATGCCGCACCCGCCCCATCAGGGAGAATGGTCGACCTAACATTTGTGCGGCACCCGCTAAGTCGTTGGCCGCCAAAGCTTCGCGGATCAAGGTACTACTGACGCGCTGATTTTGCTGTCGTAATGACTCGGTGCTGGTGAGGCCAAAGCCAAACTCAGCGGCGGCTTTGGCCAACAAGGCATAATTACCGGCACGATTTTTCCCAAAACAAAAATCATCACCGACGATCAGATGCTGTACTGCCAGTTTGTCGAGCAGCAGCTGTTCAATAAACTGTTGTGGCGCTTGCTGGGCAAAGGCACGGTCAAAGCGCACACAGATCATGCGATCGATCCCTTGCTGTGCCAACCAATGGTATTTTTCCCGAAACCGCGTTAACCGCGCCGGCGCATTGGCACCGGCAAATAACTCCAGTGGCTGCGGCTCAAACACCATCACCACGGCCGGCAATTGCAATTCTGCCGCCTTGGCCTTGAGCTGTGCCAACACCGCTTGATGGCCTTGATGCACACCGTCAAAATTTCCAATGGTCAACACACAGCCGCGATGCTGTGCACTGATATTAGAAAGACCGCGAATTAACTGCATGCGACTGCCTTGGGTTGCTCAATGTCTAAACGGCTGATTATAACGACATCGTTACGGAGTTTCAGCATTTGTCTTGCGTTTAAAATGCTGGATCCGGCCACCAACGACAAAAAATGCCGCTACATAGCATGGAACGGCCAGTGCCAACAGTAAACCCAGCTGCTGCACGCGCCAGTCCCAGTCGGCGTGTTGCCACAGCGAAGCATCAGGTAACAGATAATACAGCATCGCACTCATGGCGAGGGTTGCCACCGTCATCCGTGCTAACAGCCATACCAAGGGGGCGCGAACGTGATACATCTGCTGTGTCGATAACGCCCGATACAACAACCACGCATTTAAGGCACCAGATAAACTGGTGGCCAACGCCAATCCAACAAAACCGATAAATGGTGCCAACATCAGGTTAAATCCCATATTGGCAACCATGGCAATAATACCAATCCGCACCGGCGTTTTGGTGTCTTGCCGGGCATAAAACGCTGGCGCTAGTACTTTAATTAGCATCAGCGGCACCAAGCCCACACCGTAGGCGATCAGCGCCATGGCACTTTGGGCAGCATCATCGATGGTAAATTTACCGTTGTGCTCAAATACGGTCAGCAGCATGGGTTCGGCCAATAAAATTAAGCCCGCCATCGACGGTAACCCTAAAAAGCAAATCGTTGCGATGCCCCAGTCCAGCGTATGCTGATAATCGCTCATGCGCTCGCTGGCAACCAACTTGGACAGACTTGGCAGAATCACAGTGGCAATGGCAATGCCAAACATCCCAAGCGGAAACTCCAATAAACGATCGGAGTAATACAACCAACTGACCGAGCCGGTCATTAAAAACGAGGCGATCACCGCATCTAACAGCAAGTTAATTTGGCTGACAGACACGCCAAACAATGCGGGAATCATCAAGGTGCGGATCCTAACCACATCAGGATCACGCCATCCCCACCGCGGCCGCACCAGCAGTTTTTGTTTGGCTAAAAACGGAATCTGAAACAAAAACTGGATCAAACCGCCCAAAAACACGCCCCATGCCAGTGCGGTACTGGGATCATCGGTATGCGGCGATAAGTACAATGCCGCGCCAATCATGGCAATATTCAAAAACACAGGGCTAAAGGCGGCCACGGCAAATTGGTTATAGACATTTAAGATCGCGCCCGACAAAGCAACAAAGGTAATAAACCAAAGATAAGGAAAGGTAATTTTGAGAAGGACCGAGGCATGCAGATACTTTTCGCCATCCGGCTCGCCGGACAGATAACTCTCAAACCAGCCCATACCAAATAACGCCATAATCACTGGCGATGCCAACATGGCGATTGCTGTGACAATGGTAACAATCATACCTAAGGTGCCAGCGGTTTTTGCCACTAATTGCCGCACCGCATCATCGCCATGCTTGGTTTTCACGTCCGCTAACACCGGAACAAAGGCCTGCGCAAAGGCGCCTTCGGCAAATAACCGCCGCAAAAAATTAGGAATACGGTTGACCATCAAAAACACATCCGCCATGGCGCCGGCGCCTAAAATATTGGCGGTGACAATATCGCGCACTAAACCTAAAATCCTTGACAAAAATGTCATCAGGCTCACAATGGCGCCTGATTTTAAAAGTTTGGCCGACACATGTTACTCCTAGGTAAAAACAAGCGCGCTATTGTGGCTAAAGCCCGCGTAGATTGCCAGCCTTGTGAGTTTTTTTTGTGCCCTCAATTATGGAAATAAATTGACAAGGGTTTACAAAATAGGCATATTATGCGGCCTTTAAGAGTCCCCCGGTTTAGTTTTTAGGAGTTTACCTTGGCTAACATCAAGTCTGCTAAGAAACGCGCTCTTCAATCAGAAAAGCGTCGTCAGCAAAACGCCAGTCAGCGTTCTATGATGCGTACATTCATCAAGAAAACTTACGCTGCTGTTTTAATTTCTGATCTGTCTAAAGCGCAAGAAGCGTTCAAAAAGATGGTACCAGTGTTGGATCGTTTGGCATCTAAAGGCCTGATCCACAAAAATAAAGCAGCACGTCATAAGTCACGTCTGAATGCACATATCAAATCTTTAGCTACTGCTGCTTAAGATTCTGATTACGAGAAAACGCCTACGGGCGTTTTTTTGTGCCTGAAATTCAGGTAACAAAAAAGCCAGCTATGCTGGCTTTTTTTATTGGCAAAGATGCTCGCAGTTATTGTAACTTCGGGCAGTACAACGAGTGCATTAAATCGATCACCGCTTCGGCTTCTTTACTGTTCATACTGTAAAACACGGTTTGTGCTTCTTTACGCGTTTTGACCAGCTTATTCCGTCGCAGTAGCGCTAAATGCTGCGATAACGCCGATTGACTTAGCCCCAAGCGATCGTTCATTTCGCCGACTGACAGTTCTCCGCGCAATAAATGGCACAAAATTAACAGCCGACGTTCATTCGATACAGCTTTCAGCAACTTCACTGCCTTGGCTGAGTTATTCACCATATCTTCTACGTTCATCATGTTACACCGTGTATGTCTAGACGTCCCATTATCTCCCAGTCGTAGGATTGTATACAATAGATTTGTGTCAACTTTGCAACGAAACCCATGTTTTTTACGACTGTTCCGACCTCATGTTTTACAATTGAACCACACAACTTTACACAGAACAACCAAATACGACCAATTTCAGCGACTTTTTGATAAAAAAGGCATAACCTTATGCATTTTTAGCACTTATGACGGCACATATTGTTGCATATGCGCAACAAGCTGTTCCGGCATTCGACTAATCTCATAAAAAAATACGTTTATCGCCACAAATTCACCATTTTGCGAAGTAACGTGGTACATTTTTTTTCTATCCCTTTTATACGGCAGATAATAATGAACAAAATTGCCAAATTGCTCACTTTTACCCTTTTTAGCGCATTGACCATTCCAGTCGCCACCTCAGCCCCTTTATTGAATGAAACGGATGCGCAACTGGCCATGCAGTTGACCACATCGTTGGTGGTTGAAATCGGTCCACGCTTAGCAGGCAGTCCCGCCGATCGTAAAGCCGTCGCTTGGGCGCTCGAGCATTTTAAAGAATTAGGTTATGACAAGGTCTGGACCGAAGAATTTAAGACCCCTTACTGGCAGCGCGGTCATGCTCGGCTTGAGGTCGTGAGTCCATTTCCACAGTCCATCACGCTGACCGCATTAGGCGGTTCGATCGGCACCCCTGCGGACGGTCTGAAAGGGCAATTGGTGGTCTTTGATAGCCTTGAAGCTTTGCAAGCGGCGCCGCGGGAGCAAGTACAAGGAAAAATGGTGTTTATCAACAAAGCCATGGCCAAAGACAAAGCGGGAGCATTTTATGGCCAAGTCGCGCCCGTACGCTCACAAGGCGCGATTGAAGCCAGTAAAAAAGGCGCGATAGCCATCCTGATCCGTTCGGTTGGGACGAGCCAAAACCGCTTTGCCCATACCGGTAAAATGAGTTACGCCGAAGGTGTGGCACCTATTCCTGCGGTGGCGGTCTCAGTGCCTGATGCACTGCAGCTTTTACAAATTTTAAAACGTGCACCAGATGCACAGCTAATGCTCAACATGCAAAACACCACTGAAGATGCTATCAGTCATAATGTCATCGCTGAAATTACCGGCAGCGAACGCCCCGATGAAATTGTCCTGATCAGCGCTCACCTGGATTCTTGGGATCAAGGCACCGGTGCCCTGGATGACGGTGCGGGAGTGGGCTTAGTGATGGCAACAGGGGCCTTAATAAAGCAGCAAGGTCGACCCAAACGCACCATTCGCGTGGTGTTATTTGGCAACGAAGAAGGCGGTTTGGTTGGTGCACGCGCTTATGCCGCTAAACATGCGAAAGATTTGAAGTCACATGTATTGGCTGCCGAATCAGATTTTGGCGCAGGGCTTGTGTATCAGTTTGACAGTTATTTCGGCAATAATGCCCTGCCGTTTGCCGATAGCATCCAACAGCAGCTTGCACCGCTGGGCATCGCCAAAGGTCATAACAAAGCTTACGGCGGCCCGGATATTTCGGTCCTCAAAGCACTGGGCGTACCGGTGGTGACCCTCGAGCAAGATGGGACTGACTACTTCGATTACCACCATACACCCAATGATACCTTGGATAAAATTGACCCCAAAGCGCTTGCACAAAATCTACAAGCATGGGTTATGATGACACGAATGGTCGCCAACAGTACGGTAGATTTTCGGCGTTAGCGCTCCGTAACAAGGAAGATGAACGATGCAGTTGCAGCTTAGTTGCCAATCGCACCTGGCGCAAACTGCGTCGCAACTACCACGTCATAGGCTTGGCAACGTCTTATCAGTTGGTATCCACGCTAGCGTCGTGAAATGGCTATGCGCGCCACAGGGTAAGTTCTGAACAGCTAAATTTGTAAACATGGCCAGTCAGTCAGGTTTGCAAGTATCGCAGTGAGGTAGGTTCATGAGTAAAACCATCAAAAAAGTTGGACTGTTAAAAGATAGCGACAAGCCGAAAAAGCCTACCGCAGCGTCGGCCAGCAGCGCTATTGATAAATCAGCTGCCCAACAAAGTTTGGAACTACTGCCACCACTACCGAGCAAAGCAGACGCAGCGCCGCGGAGCATGAAATCGACCATGATCGTATTGGTCGCGTTGGTTATGCTGTTGATTTTGTTACCCAAGCCACAACTTCTTCACTACGGTACCCTGCAAATGAGCACAACAAGCATTTATTGGTCTGGTTTATTTGGTTATGGAGAAGGTCTGATAGATAGTCATCAGCGCGTGTTGCTAGACGAAGAGCGACAAGAAATGTATTTGTGCTTCCCCAATCAGAAAAAAGAAGAGTGTACGAAGTATCGCATTAAACAACAGCAAGGCATGATTGCGGCCTTTGTGTATTGGTTAAATCATTAGCTCCATTGACGTGGCGATATCGATAGCTCCCAGTGATGTCAGAAGGACGACGTTGCTAGGCAAATCTAGCCTCCACCGCTTAGGCGCATCAGATGGCAATAGTGGTTGTTGCCAGCGCAAACCAAGGTCTCGCGCCACAGAAACGAACGTGGCGATGTTGTCGATGTTAATCGCGTGGATGACATCAACAAGTTGCTGATATCACCCCATATTTATTCAGACAGCCGTGGCTAAAGTGACATGGTCAGTTAAGCGCCGTCGCCCAGTTAAAGCGCTGTGCGCATCCGGGGGTCAAAATGCCGACGTAAACTAAAACGCATCCCCCAGATCTGCAGCCCCACCACCAATAAAATCAACGCCGATGGCAACAACCAAAGATCACGTCCTTCTAATAACAGCAATAACCCCACTAAAGCGCAGATAAAGGGTTTAAGCTCATAGGCAAAAAAATCAAATTTACTATACGACAGCTGCCGTCGTTCTTGGATATAGCTGTAGTCCGTACGTCGATGTTCGGAACGCGCAATCCAGACTAAAGCACCGGCGAGGAAGAAGAGTGATGCCGATAACAACGAAAAAAAGCCATCCAGCTGCAACAGTACAATCACCGCCACCGACATATACAGGTAAGGCAAGGCTTCATAGAGACGTGTAGGTAACATGGTACTATCTCACGGTTGTTCCTAACATCGCTAGATGTCTAGTTCAGTACAAAAAATCAGCAAGTAACCGACATGCACAAGCCACAGCACTTCAACTAGCCGATCCGGTCTGGCGGTCGCTTAAGAATTCGCCGTAATAGCCTAACGGCAGGCGACTTGCGGATCCGTTTTGGTAAAATCCGAGTATAATCGGCATGGACGGAAGGAGGTTGTAATGTCTAACGACGATGAAATTACGCTGTTTATGCAGGAAATGGCCGATGTACGGCGCTTACATGTGGACGTGCAAGTGGCGGATAATGGCACCCCTTCTGCGAGCATTGCACAGCTTGCTCGGCGGCAAGCCGCGGAGTTAGAACCTGAATATGACCCCAACTACCTTAGTTTAGAATACGTTGATTTAGTCAAACCTGACGACACGCTTGCCTTTAAAAAAGACGGCGTGCAAGACGGGGTTTATAAAAATCTGCGTCAAGGTCGCTACCAAGTGGATGCCACCTTGATGTTGCTCGGTAAAACACTTACCGAAGCTCGAAGTGCGCTGTTTCAGTTTGTCACCGACTGTCACGAACGTGGCATTCGAACCTTGCTGGTTCATCATGGCATGGGGCGTGATAGCAAACCCCACCCTGCCATTTTAAAAAGTTATACCTTTAAATGGTTGCAGCAAATGCCACCCGTTTTAGCGCTACATAGCGCCCTTAAAGGCCAAGGCGGTTATGCGGCCACCTATGTATTGCTGCAAAAAAATGCCGAGCAAAAACGCGAAAATCGCGAGCGTCATCAAAAACGTTAAACACGCACGACAACGCAGCGACCGCAGGTTGATTTCGCCACCTCAGCGCGGGGTTTGCACTTCTGCGCGCTGAGATTGCTATGCGCGGAGCGCAAATTGTGCCCGCCAATACGCCAATCGTGTGGCGTGATAATCCTGACTTAATACCGCCTGTAAATAGTCCGCCGGCATCGACTCCATCGCGGTGACCTGTTCGGTGATCTCGAACCCCGCACGCTGATAACTGCGCAGTGCTGCCGGATGGTCCAAATCACAGCTATGCAACCAAATGCGTCCAGTGCAAGGAGCCAGCTCACCTTGCCACTGCTGAGCCACCGCCAGTGCCGCCTGCATCAACACAGGCCCCAGCCCACGACCGCTAAACGCCGGTAACAAGCCAAAAAATTTAAACTCAATGTCAGCATCGTCGCTGCGTCGCAGTTCGACATACCCGGCAATAGCGCCGTGTTCATATAACACAAATACCCGCACATCGGCACTGGCCACATGCGAACACCACTGCTCGTAGCGCCACGCTAGTCGGCTAAACCACTGCCACGGCGTACCGACGGCCGAAAACAAGAACTGGCACTGCTCTGGGGCGGGTTGTCTTATTTGTTCAAACCGAAGCCCACGCGTTGGATCATTCGCTTGTGCCAAGATGGCCGGGATAGGCAGTTCAGGCCCAGTGTAGTTGAGATAATAGGTGGTAACTTGTTGCTGGATCATGGCGATGCCGGTGTTTACATGCTCGCTGGGCAGCACCGCATTAACCAGATGGTTAGGTGTGTGTGACATAAGTTCCTCAAGACTCACGTTGTGCGACGGTGTCAGCGCTTAACGCTGTTCGGTATTTTTTTGTTGCAGTTGTTGCCACAACCCTGCAATCGCCTGCTGTGCCACCGGTTGCTGCAAACTATGCAGCTGATGACGAAATTCAAAAGCCACCGCATCGGATAAGTGCTGACAATCGAGCAATTGCTGCATTGAGGCTTTCATCTGACGCAGCAAGGCGGTCGGCACATGCGAAAGCTCCGCCGCGATCTGCTGCGCTTTGGCAAGCAGCTGATCTGCAGGCAATACCGCCTGCACTAAACCACAGGCAACCGCTTGCTGTGCATCGAGCCGTTCACCGGCAAATAATAAGCTACAGGCCTGCTGCCAGCCGACGGTTTTGGGCAGCATCCAACCATGACCGCCGCCCTGATGCAGCGCCAAATCGCGAAATCGACTTTCAAACCAGGCATCGTTGTTGGCATAACGCAGATCACAACACAGCGCCAAGTTAAAACCGGCGCCAACCGCGGCACCATTCACCAAAGCCACGGTCAGCAGCGGACTTTGGCCAATACTGACAAAGGCTTGGTAGATATCATGCAGCGCCCGACCATCCCCTTGACTGGCCGCCAACAATGACGGTAAATCCGCCCCGGCACAAAACGCCTTGGCTTGCCCGGTGACCGCCAGCACTTTAACCTCGGGATCTGTACTGAGGGACTGTACTTGTTCCGCAATGGCCAACGCGCGTTCCGGCGTTAAGGTATTGCGCTGTTCGGCATTGGTTAATTGCAGCAGCGCCAAACTGCCCATCCGCTCTAATATCCAACTCATTTAATAGCCTCGTGTCACATCTATTTGCTGCAATAAAGGTTCAGCCGCTAACATACGTCGATAATTGATGGCGATTTGCTGTGCCGCCGTCGCCACGTTGGTTACCGCAGAGATATGCGGTGTAATTTGGATCGCCGGATGTTGCCAAAACGGATGATCAGCAGGTAAGGGTTCTTGACGAAACACATCCAAAGTGGCACCACTTAGCTGCCCCGAGGCCAACGCCGCCAACAGGTCATCATCCACCACAATAGCGCCACGCGCTACATTAATCAGTAGGCTGCCGGTTTTAAACATCGCCAAACGCTCGGCATTCAGAAAGTCACGCGTCGCAGCCGTGAGCGGCAATAAGCACACCACGAGATCCGCCTGCCCCACCGCCGCCGCAAATTCTGGCTCGCCAGCGTAAGTACGGATGCCATCAAGCTGACGTGGCCGAGACGCCCACCCCGACACCTGATACCCTTGCGCCGCAAGATGAGCCGCCACCACCGACCCAATTTCTCCCAATCCCAACACACAGATATGCTTAAGGGGGCGCGGGCTGCGGGGTTTCCAAAGCGCTTGGCTTTGCTGTGCTAAAAACAAATCCATGCGCAAATGATACATGGCCACCACGGTGTGGACATAATGCACCATCGCTTGCGTTAACGCCGGATCGACAATGCGTGCAATAGGTAGCGCCGGCAATGCCGGATCAGCCAGCACCGCATCCACCCCGGCCCCAAATGAATGGATGGCTTTGAGTTGGCGAAAGGCCGACAAACTACCCGCGGGATGTCGCCATACCACGGCCATCTGCACCTCCTCTGGTGCCGGAATGTCGGGCCATATTTGTAACGGTACACCCGGCAATTCTGCCGTTAATGCGTCGATAAACCCCTGCAGAGGACGGTCGGGAATGATAAGAGCGAGTGACATAAAACTCCTTGTGAAAAACGCCAGTGCATAGGTTCGATACAGTGAAACGGCCCCTACGATCAGAGCCCGTTGCGCAGGCTAAACGCGCAGGAGGAATAGTGCTAGCTTGGATTCTAACAAAGCATCATGGGTAAAGAAATTGCACCGGTATATGTTTTGCCGCTTGTCTGCAACCTAGCTCACGGGTAAGCCAAGCACTCCTCGTGTGAAATTAAGCAAATTGCCATAAAACTGTGACCAAAATGTCATACGTCCTGCTTAGCCTAGTCATCGTCAACACAGTATGAAGTGGCGAAGTGGCAATCCACTTTGCTGAAGCATCAAGGCAACACTCGGTGTCCAAACAGCCCGTGTATCAACGCCAGTATACGCAATTGGGTATCCAACTTACTGTGCGACAAACGGATCAAACATAACAACAAACATAACAACAGACGCCTTTGCACGGCAATCAAGATCAAGCATCAACATCTGGAGAGAGCATTATGTTAAGTGTGGATCGTGTGCTGGCCCAGCACTTACCTACCATTGTCGATAAACCTTGGTTAGCCAAACCCGTCAAAGGAGCCTTGAAACACTTATTGCACGAAGACGAGTTTCAGGCCTTTGCCAACAACTACCCACACTTACAAGGCATTGAATTTGTTGAACAAGTCTTGGATTACTTTGCCTTTCGTTATCAAGTTCGCGATAACGAATTGGAGCGAATTCCATGCAACGGCCGCGTGGTGATTATTGCCAACCATCCGATAGGCTCACTCGATGGACTGGCACTGATTAAACTTATTCATGATGTGCGGCCTGATGTAAAAGTGGTAGCCAACCAAATGCTGCAAAGCATCACGCCGCTGGCTCCCATGCTGCTACCGGTCAACAATATGCAAGGCGGCACCGATCGGCGCTTACTCGATAACATTGGCCAACATCTGGCGCTTGAGGGCGCAGTGATTATTTTTCCATCCGGCGAAGTCTCACGGTTAAAACCCTACGGTATTCGTGATGGCAAATGGCACAGTGGCTTTCTGCGTTTTGCCAGCGCGGCCAAAGCGCCGTTGTTACCGATTTATCTCAATGGCCGCAATTCTGCACTGTTTTATGGTGCATCCATGCTGTACAAACCACTGGCCACTATGTTGCTGGTGAAAGAGATGTTTAAACAAAAAGATAAGCAAATTGATGTTCGTATCGGCGAGCTGGTGCCATTTAGTAGTTATCAGAGTTTACCTTTTGATCATAAGCACAAGGTCAAACTGATCAAAAAACACTTGTATCGCTTGGCAAAAAACAAAAAACCATTGCTGCAAACCCAAAGTGCCATCGCCCACCCCGAAGAGCGGCAAGCGCTGAAAAAAGCCATCCATGACTGCCAACGCTTGGGACAAACCAGCGATGGTAAACACATTTATCTGTATGAGCATCAACATAGCTCGCCCATTTTGCGTGAAATTGGCCGCCTACGTGAATATGCCTTTCGTGCGGTTGGCGAGGGAACAGGTCTGCGCCGCGATATAGATCGTTATGATAGCTACTACAAGCAGTTGATTTTATGGGATGACGAGGCGCTGGAAATCGTGGGGGCATACCGCTTTGCGTTAACCCAGCACGTGGTCGCAGAGCGCGGCATGGCCGGCTTGTACACGGCATCGTTGTTTAATTTTAATCCGGCTATGCAGGACTATGTAGAACATGGCTTAGAACTGGGCCGCAGTTTTGTACAGCCGAAATATTGGGGCAAACGCAGCTTGGATTATTTATGGTATGGCATTGGTGCATTTTTGGCGTTAAACCCGCAGGTACGATATCTGTTTGGTGGTGTCAGTGTGTCGAACAGTTACCCTAAAGCCGCCCGCGATTTACTGGTGTATTTTTACAGTCTTTATTATTGCAACGAAGATGATACCGCCAGCGCGAAGATGCCCTATCAACTACCGATGTCGGTGTTAGAACAACTATCGAGCCAGTTTGTCGGCAATGACCTGCAGGCTGATTTTGTCCAACTCAAACATTTATTGGCCAATATGGGGGTGGCCGTGCCGACCTTGTATAAACAATACACGGACTTAACTGAACCAGGTGGCGTGCGCTTTTTAGCCTTTGGTGTCGATAGCGACTTCGCAGATTGTGTAGACGGTTTAGTGGTGGTGGATTTAACCAAGCTCAAAGCCGCAAAACGGCAGCGGTATATGCCCAATAGCGACGCCGCGCAGCATGACAGCGTCATACCACAGCCGCATCCACCACAATCGCACCTACGACAACCGCGTCGGCCGACCGCTAAAACCGAAGCCTCCGAGGGTAACCCGCAAGATGTTAGCCAGCACGAGACGACCAAGCATGTCGCTGATGAAACTGTGGCTCATAACACCGAGGCTCTTGAAACTTCGCCTGTGGAATTGGCCGCATTGTGATTGCCAGAGTGATCGCGAGCATGTTCGCAAGAGTGATCGCAAGGATGCGCTGGTAAATGATGCCAATCCGAATCAATTTATTATGGTACGACAGGCAAATAAAGCTGTTAAACAACCAAGCGGTGCTATATCACCGCTCGGTCGTTTGGCACATGCCGCGTTAAGTTAGACAGCGGTGCCACGGTTTTTCGGCACTGAACCTTTTAGGCCATAAAACACAATGTAGCTGTAACAAAGCACCGGCACGATAAAACTCAGTTGTAAACCAATGCGATCGGCGAGCATGGCTTGCACCACCGGCACAATAGCACCGCCTACGATCGCGGCGCACAATACCCCACTGCCGTTGCTGGTGTAACGGCCAAGCCCTGTCACGGCCAGACTGAAAATCGTTGGGAACATAATAGAGTTAAACAACCCCACCGCCAGTAACGCCCACATGGCGAGGGCGCCGCTGGATACAATGGCCAATATCACCAACAGCACGGCAACCGCAGCATTAAACGCAAGGACTTTACCTGCAGGTAAGCGCTGCATCACCGCAGCCCCTATAAAACGTCCCACCATAGCGCCGCCCCAATAATACGTCAGGTAGGCGGCAGCATCCGCCTCGACCAAACCGGCAATATGCGGCTCACCTAAAAAACTAACCAAATAACTCCCAATAGCCACTTCGCCACCGACGTAGACAAAAATACCAAAGGCGCCTAGCACTAAGTGGCTGTATTGCCAAGCGGAGCCTGGATCGGCATTGGCCATATCGTCAACGTGATGCTCAACCACCGCAGGTAATTTTAAGCTGGCAAAAATAATCGCCAATACTAGCAATACCGCCGCCAAACCGAGGTAAGGCAATTGTACCGCTTGTGCTTCTTGCAGTTTAAATTCTGGCGTACCCACCGCGGCCGTAGCGGCGCCTAAAATCAACAAACTACCAAACCATGGCGCAATGGTCGTTCCTAATGAGTTAAACGCCTGTGTCATGGTTAAACGGCTAGAGGCCGTTTGTGCTTTGCCAAGCGCTGTCACATAGGGATTTGCAGCCACTTGCAGTAAGGTGATCCCGGACGCTAAGACAAAAAGCGCGGCCAAAAATAAACCATAAGTTTGAGTGGCTGCCGCAGGATAAAACATGACACAACCACTGGCTGCGATGAGTAAACCCACCACAATACCACGCTGATAACCGGCGCGACGCACCAGATAACCAGCTGGGATCGACACTAAAAAATAGGCGCCAAAAAAACAAAATTGGATCAGTGATGCTTGGGTGTAGGTTAAATCAAACACATTTTTTAGATGCGGGATCAAGATGTCATTGAGGCAGGTGATAAAACCCCAGATAAAAAATAAGAAGGTCAAACTGGTCAATGCAAAATGATACGACCGCCCTTCACTGGGCACGGCATCCAACTTGCCGACATTGGCGCTGGTATTTTGTGGTGTCATTGCTCGTCTCTTTTGTAATGGCTTTTGTAATAGCGTTTTGGTAGCGCCTTTGTTATGGCAATAAAGGCATATGGCTCGCATGCGTATCGATCACAACGCATCCCCGTGTTTATCGTGACCGACACTCCACTGCATGCTCGCTGAGCACTATACGCAGAGCCATTCCCGCTTGGCAAAGCATCGGCGGTTGCATACGTATGTAACTTAGCAAACGGCGGTGCACCAAGGCGAAGTCGGGCAATTCCCTCACAACCACCGACCAAGCTTATCCCCAAGCACGGCACCGAACGTAAGTTTGATATAGAACAAAGATTTGCGCGGCAAGCCGCAATACCACAGCAAAAACTTGATCCAGGCCAAATTTTCTTACCCGCAAAGGCGCACAATACCGCCATCAACAACGACTGCCTTGAGTCAGTAAGGAAAACCCATGAAAACCGTATTAAATGCATTAGTGTTAACCCTTGGTATGGTCGCATTGCCATCCATGGCGGCTATTTCGATCAATGCCGGCGCTATCAAAGTTCAACCGAACGATAGCAGCAGTAGTTTAAATGTGGTGGAAAAAGTCGCAGGCTTACCTACCAATTCGACTGCGGTCGAGGTGAATGACAATACTCAGCTGGGCCTGACAGTCGATTATCAACTGAACAAAAATTGGACCTTAGAGCTGGTCGCTGCCACACCGTTCAACCATGACGTGCATGTCAAAGGCTCGGCTATTAATGGTTTAAAAGTTGGTGAAACCAAACATTTACCACCAAGTCTTATCGGCCAATATCACTTTGATTTAGGCGATAGCAAACTGGATCCATTCATTGGTTTTGGCGTGAACTACACCAACTTCTTCCAAGAGAAAGTCGACAATCAATTGGTTGGTGCCTTAACCCCATTATTGAAGTTGACGCCCGCCAACCAACTGACATTGAAACTCAAAGACAGCTGGGGCTTGGCCTTGCAAGCTGGGATGAACTACCAATTATCCGAGCAATGGGGTCTGCACTTTGCGGTAAGTAAAATGGATATCGATACTGTGGCCGACGTTCGTCTTGATGGCACCACCATCCAATCGGTCGATGTGAAGATTGACCCTATGGTTGTGATGTTTGGCGTGCGCTATAGCATGTAAATACGTCTTGTGAAAAAAAGCCACGGGGTATTCCGACTCCGTGGCTTTTTTTATGATGCAGCTATTTTACAAGCTCACTCGTATACTAACTCACTAGTTTACTAACTCACTCGCTTAATAGCCGTGGGTATCCCCACTCGCGTCGAGCGGTGCACCACTCGACCGAATAGGTAACAAATCTAGCCAACCCAGCATTTAACCCAACCACACTCGGGCATTGCGGAACATCCGCATCCACGGACTGTCTTCTTGCCAGTCGGCCGGGTGCCAGCTGTTACTCACCGTACGGAATACTCGCTCTGGGTGTGGCATCATGATGGTCACACGGCCGTCCGTGGTGGTCAGTGCGGTAATACCGTTGGCGGAGCCGTTCGGGTTATTCGGATACTGCTCGGTCACCTGACCATAGTTATCGACAAAACGCAGCGCGATAGTGCCGCTTTGCTCGGCAGCGGCCAGTGCAGCCGCCGAGGCAAACTCGGCATGTCCTTCTCCGTGCGATACCGCAATCGGCATCTGCGATCCCGCCATACCGGCAAACAATAGCGACGGGCTAGACTGCACTTGTACTAAGCTAAAACGCGCTTCAAAACGCTCTGATTTATTGCGGACAAAGCGTGGCCATAACTCAGCACCTGGAATAATGGATTTTAAATTCGACACCATTTGGCAGCCATTACATACGCCCAGTGTGAACGTGCTGTCACGTTCGAAGAAACGGGCAAATTCATCCCGCGCTTGCGCGTTGAACAAAATCGATTTCGCCCAGCCTTCACCGGCCCCTAACACATCGCCATAGGAGAAACCACCACACGCCACTAAGCCGTTAAACTCGGCTAAATTGCGTCGACCGGCCAGAATATCGCTCATGTGCACATCCACCGCGCTGAACCCCGCACGTGTGAAGGCTGCCGCCATTTCGACATGCGAGTTAACACCTTGCTCACGCAGGATGGCAATACGTGGTTTGACGCCTGTCATGATATAAGGCGCCGCTACATCTTGCAGAATATCAAAACTCAGTTTTACGTTTAAGCCTGGATCCTGCTGATCAAACTTGGCATCAAATTCCTGCTTGGCGCAGACCGGGTTATCACGACGGGCTTGCATCTGATAGGTGGTTTCTGCCCAAATCGTCCGTAACCGAGTGCGACTGTCGTGCAGCAATACATCAGCGCCGCGTCGAATGATCAGATCATCCGAGGCGGTCACCTCACCCAGAACATGGCTACAATGCGCTAAATTGGCATCGGCCAATACCTGTTGCACTGCGGCTAGATCGTCACTGCGCACCTGAATCACCGCTCCTAACTCTTCGTTAAACAGCGCCGCAAATGCATCCGCGCCTAGCGCACTGATATCGACATTCACGCCAGCTTTGCCGGCAAAGGCCATTTCCGCCAGCGTGACCATCAAACCACCGTCAGAACGATCATGATATGCCAACAGTTTTTGCTGCGAGGTTAAGGTTTGGATTGCCGCAAAGAAGTGGCTTAATAACTCTGGTGATGCCAAATCAGGCGTGACTTGGCCGAGCTGTTTGTAAACCTGCGCGACACACGATGCCCCTAAGCGCTGTTCACCTTGGCCCAAATCAATCAGCACTAAATGGGTCTGACCTTGATCCGTTTGCAGCTGTGGCGTGACAGTTTTACGCACATCTTCCACACGGGCAAAAGCGGTAATGACCAACGACATAGGTGCGGTCACCGTTTTTTCCTCACCCTGTTGCTGCCATTTGGTTTTCATCGACATTGAGTCTTTGCCCACCGGAATGGTGATGCCAAGTGCAGGGCATAACTCTTCACCAATGGCTTTCACCGCGGCATACAACCCCGCATCTTCACCAGGATGACCGGCGGCAGCCATCCAGTTGGCCGATAATTTGATCCGTTTTAAATCACCAATATCGGTGGCGGCAATATTGGTAATGGCTTCAGCCACAGCTAACCGCGCTGAGGCGGCAAAATCTAATAAAGCAACGGGCGTGCGCTCACCCATCGCCATGGCTTCACCATGGTAACTATCAAGGGAGGCGGTGGTTACCGCACAGTTCGCTACCGGCACCTGCCACGGACCAACCATTTGGTCGCGCGCCACCATACCGGTTACTGAGCGGTCACCGATACTGATTAAGAAGGTTTTTTCTGCAATTGTCGGTAAGCGCAGCAGACGTTCAGTCGCATCCACTAAAGTAACACCGCTAAAATCTAGCGGCTGTCCAGCGGCCGTTGCACTTTTCACATCACGATGCATTTTGGGCGCTTTGCCCAATAATACCGACAAGGGTAAATCGATCGGCGTATTACCAAAATGGGTATCCGACAAGGTTAAATGCTGCTCAGCCGAGGCTTCGCCAACCACGGCAAAAGGTGCGCGCTCACGGCGACAAATTTGCTCGAAGACTGGCATTTTATCCGCAGGAATGGCCATCACATAACGCTCTTGCGACTCGTTACACCAGATCTCTAAAGGCGACATGCCTGGTTCATCGTTCGGCACATTACGCAGCTCAAAGCGGCCACCGACACCACCATCATTCACCAGCTCGGGGAATGCGTTGGATAACCCGCCTGCGCCCACATCGTGAATAAAGACGATGGGGTTATCGGCACCAAGTTGCCAGCAGCGGTCAATCACTTCCTGACAACGCCGTTCAATTTCTGGGTTTTCCCGCTGTACGGAGGCGAAATCTAAATCTTCCGCCGATTGACCTGACGCCATCGACGACGCGGCGCCGCCCCCTAAACCGATATTCATCGCGGGGCCGCCCAGCACGACTAATTTTGCTCCGACCGGTAATTCACCTTTTTGTACATGCTCGGCGCGGATATTACCCAGTCCACCGGCAATCATGATCGGTTTGTGGTACCCACGCACCTCAGTGCCATTATGACTTGGTACCTGCTCTTCATAGGTGCGGAAATAGCCTAAGATATTTGGCCGACCAAATTCGTTGTTAAACGCGGCGCCGCCCAATGGACCTTCGGTCATGATATCTAGAGCTGACACTATCCGATCAGGTTTGCCAAAATCACTCTCCCACGGCTGTTCAAAGCCAGGAATACGTAAATTCGAGACCGAAAAGCCAACCAAGCCAGCTTTGGGTTTTGAACCGACCCCAGTGGCGCCTTCGTCACGAATTTCGCCACCGGATCCGGTCGCAGCACCAGGAAATGGCGAAATGGCCGTTGGGTGGTTATGCGTTTCCACTTTCATCAACACATGAATATCTTCGTGATGGAATTGGTATTCTTGCGTCGCCGCATCAGGGAAGAAACGTCCAGCTTTTGAACCCACCATCACGGCAGCATTGTCTTTGTAGGCCGATAAAACGAAGTCTGGTGTTTTTTCGTAGGTGTTTTTAATCATCTTAAACAATGACTTTGGCTGAGCAACACCATCAATCGTCCAGTCGGCATTAAATATTTTGTGCCGACAATGCTCAGAGTTCGCTTGCGCAAACATGTAAAGTTCAATGTCATTTGGATTGCGTCCAAGCGCCGTGAAATTTTCATATAAATAATCAATTTCATCATCGGCTAACGCAAGGCCCATGCGCTGGTTGGCGTCGTTGAGGGCATGTTTGCCACCGCCAAGCACATCCACGCTGGCCAGCGGTGCCGGCTCACTGCGATGAAACAAGGCGCTGGCATCGGTTAGTTCAGCGAACACTACATCCATCATGCGATCATGCAATAAGGCTTTTAATTGCTGCTCAGCCTCCGACGTTAACGGGGCGGATAAACTGACATAATACGCCACACCGCGCTCAATGCGGCGAATGCTTTGTAAACCACAATTATGCGCAATATCGGTCGCTTTGGATGACCAAGGCGAGATAGTGCCAGGACGTGGCGTCACCAAAAACAACTGACCAGTCGGAAGATGACTGGTCAGAGAGGGTCCATAAGTGAGCAGTTGGTCCAGCGTTTGACGCTGTGCGGCCGTTAACTCGGCGCTGGTATCGGCGAAGTGCATGTACTCAGCATAAATATCAGTCACCGGTAAACCGGCGGCAGTGAATTGAGTCATGAACTTTTGAACTCTGAACTCGGACAGTGCGGCTGCACCACGCAGGATCAACATATGCAAATTTCCCGTGGGTTGAACAAGAATGGAACCTTAAGACGGTTCAACATTATAGAGAAAAAGCGCGGCCAGCGATACGACGAAAAACTGACGAGACGATGCTTTTTTGGTATAAATGCGTTTAGTAAAACAACAATGGTTGGGTTTGATGAAGATTCAGGGGCTATGGCTTGCCGCTCTTTTGCTACTTTCCGCGTGCGCACCCGCACCGGAACCTTTGCATTTACATGATATTTATCAAAGAGATAGCATAAAAGTAGGCATTTTGAATGGCCCAACCAGCTATTATATTGGGGCCGACGGCCCCACCGGCTATGAATACGAATTAGCGGTCGCATTCGCGGATAAACTCGGCGTAAAATTAGAGCTAGTGCCAAGTTATCAAATGGAAGAACTGCTGATAAAGTTAAAAAATGGCCACGTTGATGTGATTGCGGGTGGTTCGACTGTTGCCGAAAGCCTGCGCCAACAGTATCGCTTAGCGCCGGCTTACCTGCAAAGTGATGAAGTGCTGGTTTACCGGCAAAACCAAAAAAAACCAAATTCGCTCAGTGATATTACCTTGCCCATCATTGCGCTAAAAGGCTCAAGTCAAGCAGAAACATTACTCACCTTAAAAACGCAATATCCTAATTTAACCATTGAGCTTACCGAAGAGTTCGATGCGGCCGAACTACTGCAACAAGTGGCCGATGGTAAAATTCCCTATACGGTGGCAGATTCGCACGTGGTGGCCATCAATCAACGGTTCTATCCAACACTGGGTATTGCTGCGGTGCTAAAAAAACAGCAGCCCGTAGCCTGGTTAATGGCGCGAGATCAAGATGATTCGCTGTATAGCGTGTTGATCGAATTTTTTGGTCGCAGTTATCAGGCGGCAGATTTGCTTTCATTAGAAGATAAATATTTTGGCCATGTCCGTCGTTTTAACTATGCGGATACGCTGGATTTTATTACGGCTATCGACAAAACACTGCCACGCTATCGACCATTATTTGAGAAATACGCTGGCGATCTGGACTGGCGCTTGATTGCCGCGATTGCGTATCAAGAATCGAAATGGGATCCCAAAGCGCGAAGCCCACAAGGTGTATTGGGCATGATGATGTTAACAGTACCAACCGCCAACCTCATGAAAGTGAGCAGTCGAGTCGATGCGGCACAAAGCATTCGTGGTGGTAGTCAATACCTGAGTCGATTATTAAGTAAAGTACCCGAACGGGTTCCCATGCCAGATCGCTTATGGTTTGCCATGGCGGGTTACAATATCGGTATGAGCCATGTCGAAAGCGCCCGTAAATTGACCGAAAAACAAGGCGCAGATCCTGATAAATGGGCCGAAGTTAAACTACGGCTCCCCTTACTACGCCAGCGTAAATTCTACAGTCAAACCCGCACGGGTTATGTGCGAGGTGACATGGCGGTGTACTACGTCGAAAATATCCGCCGTTATTACGATACGCTGCTGTGGGTCGATGAGAAAAAACAAGCCGAACAACGTTTAGCGTTGGCGCAGAAAAACGTCAGCACCCAGACCGAAACTGCTGATGCATCAGAAAAAACCACTCCTAAACCTGACGATAAATAAAGATAGATGCAATGGATGGTGATATTTCTTTGTTTGACCATGTGTAGGGCAGGTGTTTACAGGTCGTTCCGGTCCAAGCAAAGACGAAAACCGGTGATGCTTTCTCAATAGGACACATCGTCATCCACACTGCAACAGCCGTTGTCATAGACATCGTCTATGCATATGACGTAACGATGGCGTTATGCGCCCACCCGCACGTTTTTTCAGCTACGTGCCAGCAATAACCCGCTAGATGGCTTGAGTTATTCAACTACGCCGCTTATAGTGCCGCCATTGGAGGAGAAAACATGTTACGTCGAAAGAAACCTAAAATGCTAAAAAAACGCAAACTCATGGATGTAGGCGCTAGCCGTCGCCGCGTTAAACGTAGTATGGCGATTTTAAAGCTGCACCGCCGTCGACACAGTTTTCAAAACAGTGAACTAAGTAGCGAAGTCGCACCGACTATCTAGGTCTTGTTGCTTTAGAGTGTGGCATTTGATCTGACCATTGACCTCATTCCCATCGCCGACGTTACCCTTCACATGGCTTGTTCAATTGACTTCCGACGAGTGCAAGAGTGCGTAACGGTAAAGTGTGGCCACCACCGTGGTTATGTGATAAATCATAACTATCCGCTGTATCAAACTCCCCATATTCACGAAGGTTGACAGAGCCGTTTTGCTCCAACACATGCTCAATCGTCTACGTTTTCTAATGGTGCCTTGATTACATGATGCTCTGATGGCAATGCCTGTTCAAATTGTGCTGACATCGCTAACGATTTCGCCGCTTGTTGACGTGCTTTATGTTCGGCACGACGTCGTTTAAAAAATGAAGATAACTGCTGAGCGCAGCTATCGGCCAACACCCCCGACGTAACCTCAAGCTGATGATTCAAGTCTGGATGCTGCACGATATTTAATAATGACCCGGCACTGCCGGTTTTGGCATCCGCAGCGCCATAGACTAAACGTTTGACCCGGCTGTGTACCAATAATCCAGCACACATCGGGCAGGGTTCTAGAGTGACGTAGAGCGTAGTGTCCAATAAACGATAATTCTGCAGCTGTACGCCAGCCATACGGATCGCCATCATCTCCGCATGGGCAGACGGATCATGGCATTGAATTGACCGATTCCAACCTTCGCCAATGATACGATTGTCTTTCACCAAAACAGCGCCAACTGGAATTTCGCCATCAGCTTCAGCTTTTGCCGCCAGTTGCTGCGCATAACGCATCCAATATTCATCATCCATTTCCATCCGAGCTCGACCTCTAGCATTGGTGGTTAGGCGGTGGTATGACCTATTTTGTGGCAACACCATAGCGTGAGGAAATGCGTTTACAACAGTTCCATTCACAACGGATCGCAACGTCATTTTACTCAGCAATGCATTCGTAGTACAAAATAGCCATGCCACCTCATGTGGGAGGTGTCGTGGGAGGTGTCGTATGATTCACCTTCGAACAGCACCTTGATAGTGTAACCAATTTGCTAGTGAAACTCACCAAGTGTTGGTTAAATTGACCAAGTTGCAAAACTGAACATTTTGTAAGATTATGTTTTAAATATGATTTTTATATTGGCACTGATTATGCTGGGACTAGCAGTGCTTTGCACCAACCGTTCATCAACAGCTTTTATGTAAGGATAAACTCATGGATGTTTTCTCTATCCCTGTCATTGCCATTATTGGCGGTTTAAGTTACGCAGCCTATGAACTGCATATGAAACACAAATATAAGCTCAGTCTGCTGGCCAATAAACACACGCCGGAACATGTGGCCAGTATGGAGCGTGAAATTGCCGATTTAAAACAACGCGTCGCAACGCTTGAAGCTATCGTGACCGATAAATCCTATGATTTAAAGCAGCAAATTAACCGACTCTAAATGTGGCCATGCGGCCCCGTGTTATCGGTTGGCAAGCTATTGCGAGTTCGCAAACGTACGACCACGGCCAGCCCTCCTGGCCGCCACCTCGTTTGCGTGATGACGTGCTTATCGCCTAAGGTTCAGTGTCATACGTATCAGGGGCTTAGCGACCTCATCACGACCGAGGCGATTCGACCGACAACTCAATCAAGCCTTCGCGCTTAAGCTCGAGCACTATGGGTAATAGATCCAACAGTGGCGCAGCCAGTTTTTGCGCTATCGCCGCCAAGGTAAACTGGCCATCGGCCAGCGATAACAATTGCAGCAGTAGATTCAGCACATAACGCCCATCTTTACGGCCATCTCGTGATAGCTGATTGGTCATGGGGCCATTGGTGGTTGGGTATAAACCGCGTTTGCCCAATTGCGGCTCACCACCGTCGACCGTGCAGCGCACATAACAGTCCTGCAGTTCAAATAATTGCCAGAATTGGCATAAGCGCTGCGCCGATTGCTCGACCTGTGCAATCGACATAAATGCTTTGTCATCCAAACTATTGTGATAACCCGCATAGTCACCATAAACCGTTCGCGCCGCCTGCAACATGGGCCAATTGATATGCGGCGAACAAAACTGCCGTTCATCCGAACCACTGCAAGGGGTAAAATCACGCACCGAAAAATGTTCAGCATCGAGCATCGCTAACTGCCGCGCAAAGCGATCAATCGCGCTGGGCTGCCCTATCCAATCGCGGCGAGACATTTTTAGCGACAGTGTCTGATTGGGCCCACCAAGACAGGTCAGCACCATACCCGCCACTAAATTTGGTGCCAAATCTTTGCCTTCGGTGGCTAAATAAGTAATAGAACCAATGGTTTCGGGAATAAGTAAAAATTGGTAGCTATAGCGACGCTGTGGTAATTCCGCGAGTAAATGATAGAGCTGAGCCAATGCCAACGGGCCGGACAACTCATTATTGGCAAGACTCGGATGGCATAAATAGCTGGTTATTAAGATAGTTTCACCAGAGTCACCCGGTAAAAAAGCCGTCGCATAATTCAGCACTCCAGCGCGGATCTCGGTATCGATCTGAACGTTATAACGCCCAGGCGTTAATGCTTGCCGCTGCTCGTGGCTTAAACAGAGCCCCCAGCGGCGCTGATAATAACTGGTGACATAGGGAATAGCGGTTGGTAGCTCAGGGATCGAATACAAATGCGGTTGCAGCTCCTCCAAACTCAACTCCCCGATAAAAGGCGTCGAAAAATTTAGCACATGCAAATTACTGCTATCCGTATCTAAAATAACCGTGCCATCGGGTGCCGTTAAGGTCGCGCGGTGTAACTGCCATTCGGGCGGTACTTCCCAATCAAATACCTTGCGCCCCGAGGGTACCGCGTGGATCTGCAGCGGCATCACCTGCTGCAGCATGTGCATACTTTGCCGAATTCCTGCACCCGTGATGGAGCGGCAAATGGGAAAGAGCTGGTCAAATAACGCGTTTAAATCCAACATCACGGATGCTTTCCTTGTTTAAGTGGTTGTCTCAAGAGCGTATAAAGTGCCTAAGGCACGCTGCTGTCGGATAACATCAGCCGTAAAATCAAACATCTGTTGGGCAAAGGCCCAGCGCAGACCAGGACCAACGCGAGGCCGAAAGCCATGATACAGCCCCGCCTGCCACAACAGCTCTCCGGCGGGGTTCACACGCGTAACCACGCCTTTACCGACATCACGCACGTATATCTGATAGGTTTTTTGTGTGCATCGCCCTTGCGCATCGGTATAAGCACCGGAAAATGCTTTGAAATAGCGATAATCCACCTGCAGCATTTCCTCAACATGGTGGTAATACGTCATGCACTGCTGATCATCTAAATCAAGAGCTGCAATTTTTCCGCCGAACTTAGTGACTAGCCCAAACGGCGAATCTACAGCATAGGCACTTTGATTATCCACAATGGCAAAGTCTTTGGCTTTGGCGCCAATCACGGCAAATGAATAAATAGGATGCCCGGTGCGCACCGCGGCGGGATGTGTGCGCGCCGCCTCAGTTAACGCCCCCATATGTGATGGCGTATGGCGGATATCAAAGGCGACGCCGTTGGTAAAATCAAAATTGAACAGCGGTATGACCAAGGTGCCTTGTGATCCAAGCGTGAGGAGCAAACTTTGTAGGATATCCTGCGCACTTATCGATAATTGTTGCCGCTGAAACTCGACCAATGTCCGCATGATATTGCTGTGCAGTAACACAAGATCGCCTGAAGCTAAACCAGCGCTTTGCCAACGTTGCTGTAAATGTTCAATGGCCGTCGCGTTCATAGCCATCCCTTAATGATGCGATAACTCACAATAGTGCCGAGTGTGATAGTCATGCGTACGAGTGTCCTAGCTCTTGTGTTTTTTTAGTTCTTAAAAAACTATCCGTTGAAAAACTATCCGTTGAAAAACTATCCGTTGAAAAACTTACAGCAAAACCTATGCCATTATCATAGCCAAAAACAAAAACGACGCTATAAAGCGTCGTTTCAAAATATAAGCGTGACATCAGTCGGATGTCGCTTGGCTTAAGCCATCATAGGGCCGATATGAGGATTATTCCCACTCGATGGTCGCAGGCGGTTTGCCTGACACATCATACACCACACGGCTGATACCATTGATTTCATTGATGATACGGTTTGACACATGGCCCAGCAGTTCGTACGGCAAATGCGCCCAATGCGCCGTCATAAAATCAATCGTTTGCACCGCGCGCAGCGACACGACCCAATCGTATTTCCGGCCATCGCCCATCACACCCACCGATTTGACCGGTAAAAACACCACGAACGCCTGACTGACTTTGTCATACCAATCGGCTTTGCGCAGCTCTTCGATAAAGATCGCATCGGCGCGACGTAAAATATCACAATACTCTTTTTTCACTTCGCCCAGCACGCGCACGCCAAGACCGGGGCCTGGGAATGGGTGACGGTACAGCATGTCATAAGGTAAACCTAAGGCTAAACCGACCTTGCGCACTTCATCTTTAAACAGCTCACGCAATGGCTCTACCAAGCCCATTTTCATGTCCGCCGGTAATCCACCAACGTTATGATGCGATTTGATCACATGGGCTTTGCCTGTTTTGGACGCCGCCGACTCAATCACATCAGGGTAAATGGTGCCTTGTGCTAACCAGCGGGCATTTTGTAACTTTTTCGCTTCTTCGTCGAACACCTCAACAAAGACGCGACCAATGATCTTACGCTTGGCTTCAGGTTCAGCTTCACCGGCAAGGGCATCTAAGAAACGCTGCTCGGCGTTGACGTGGACGATGTTGAGACCAAAATGATCGCCAAACATTTCCATCACTTGCTGGCCCTCGTTTAACCGCAACAAGCCATTATCCACAAATACACAGGTCAATTTTTTACCGATGGCACGGTGGAGCAACATGGCAACCACAGAAGAATCAACACCACCAGAAAGCCCTAAAATGACTTCATCGTCACCCACTTGCTGTTTAATAGCACTGATCGCATTGTCGATAATTGACGCGGGTGTCCAGAGTTTTTCACAACCACAGATATCCACCACAAACTGCTCCAGCATCCGCAGCCCCTGCCGAGTGTGCGTCACCTCAGGGTGGAACTGCACGCCATAAAATTGACGCGCTTCATCAGCCATCGCTGCATGTGGACAGGTTGGCGTTTTGGCCGTGGTGACAAAACCAGGCGGGATTTCCACCACTTTATCACCATGACTCATCCACACGTCCAGTAAACCACGACCTTGCGCATCGATATGATCTTCAATGCCTTTAAATAAGGCATCAGGGCTGACCAATTCCACTTGGGCATAGCCAAATTCACGGTGCAACGAACTCTCGACCCGACCACCGAGTTGCTGCGCCATGGTTTGCATGCCATAGCACACCCCCAGCACAGGCACATTGGCGGTAAATACATAATCCGGCGCACGCGGTGAACCGGCTTCCGTCACGCTCTCTGGGCCGCCAGATAAAATAATCCCAGTTGGGTTAAATTCGGCAATTTGCTCTGCCGTCACATCCCAGGCCCATAATTCACAATAAACGCCGATTTCACGAACACGACGGGCAATGAGTTGAGTGTATTGCGAACCAAAATCGAGGATCAAAATACGGTGAAAATGGATATTTTTGCTCATATCTACCTTATAACCGAACGTTGTATTACAGAAACTGTGGCTACGCTTAGCCGTTTGCTATCGCGCTGCGGCAGCAACGCCGCCAAAAAAGCCCGCCAAAAAACAGCGCCGGCAATGCCGGCGTTGTTGGAGTTAACCTACGCGATAGTTAGGCGCCTCTTTGGTGATTTGTACATCGTGCACATGCGACTCGCCCATGCCGGCGGCCGTTACTTTGACAAATACCGGCTTAGTGCGCAGCTCTTCAATGGTGGCGCAGCCAGTTAAGCCCATCGCCGAGCGCAGGCCACCCATCTGCTGATGGATGATATTTTCAATCGGGCCTTTGTAGGCGACGCGGCCTTCAATACCTTCCGGTACCAGCTTCTCGGCATTGTTGCTGCCTTGGAAATAACGATCAGATGAGCCATTACGCTGCGCCATGGCACCTAACGAGCCCATGCCACGATAGGATTTGTAATAACGGCCTTGGTATAACTCAACCTCACCAGGCGCTTCTTCGGTGCCTGCGAACATGGAGCCCACCATCACACAATGTGCCCCCGCAACCAGCGCTTTGGAAATATCACCAGAGAAGCGGATACCGCCATCGGCAATAATACAAACATCCAGTGATTTCACCGCTGCGGCTGCGTCGGCAATGGCCGTAATTTGTGGCACACCACAACCCGTGACAATGCGCGTGGTACAGATAGAACCTGGGCCTATACCCACTTTGACAGCATTGGCGCCTGCTTCCGCTAACGCCAACGCACCTTCCGCGGTGGCCACATTACCGGCCACAATTTGCAGCTGCGGGAACTGGGCACGCGTTTGCTTCACGCGATCAATCACCCCTTGCGAATGGCCGTGCGAGGTATCGATCAATAAAATATCCACCCCAGCTTCAACCAAAGCGGCAATACGCTCATCAGTCCCGGGACCTACGCCAACCGCCGCCCCGACACGCAGCCGACCAAATTCGTCTTTACAGGCATTTGGCTTCGATGCGGCTTTGTAATAATCGCGCACCGTGATGAGGCCTTTGAGCTTAAACGCATCATCGACCACCAGCACTTTTTCAATCCGGTGTTTATGCATCAGGGTTAACGCATCGCTACGTGGGGCATTTTCATTGACGGTCACAAGACGCTCGCGCGGTGTCATCACCGAGGCAATACTCGCCAGTGGGTTGGATTCGACGTTTAAATCACGGCCGGTAACGATACCCACCAAATTCTGCTCCGCATCCACCACAGGGAAGCCAGAAAATCCATGCTGCTGCGCCAGCGCTTGAACGTCGCGAATGCTTTGCTCTGGGCGAACCGTGACCGGATCTGACACCACGCCGCTTTCATATTTTTTCACTTTGCGAACATTGGCGGCTTGCTCTTCGATGGTCATGTTTTTATGAATAAAACCTAAACCACCTTCTTGCGCCAAGGCTATGGCCAGACGTGCTTCAGTCACGGTATCCATCGAGGCTGAAACCATCGGGATATTTAGACTGATGGTGCTAGTGAGTTTGGTCCGCAGGTCTGCGGTGTGAGGTAACACGGTTGAGTGTGCCGGAACTAACAACACATCATCGAAGGTTAAGGCTTCTTTCACGATCCTGAGCATTGCAACAATCTCGCTGTTTGTTGAACTTAATTAAAAGTCGGGGAATGTTGCGGCGCTATTTTAGCCGCATTCCGGCAGGCAAACAACGCATTTTTTGCATTGTTTTTATCTCGCTGCACTTTAACAGTATGCAAGCTGTTGGTGTACGTGGAATGACAGAGGATACATCAAGGTGCCACCTCATGATTGAAAGGTGATAAAAACCGGCGCGCTACTAGCGATACTTCACAAAATCATGGCAAGATCGCGACAAAGCACCTGGAGATCCTACTGTGTCAGCAGCCGATATTTACACCGTTTCGCGGTTAAACTCTGAAGTTCGTTTAACCCTTGAATTGCAGTTTCGGCAATTATGGTTGGTGGGCGAAATCTCAAACTTTACTGCCGCCAGCTCAGGTCATTGGTACTTTTCCCTCAAAGATCAAGCCGCCCAAGTTAAAGTCGCCATGTTTAAGATGGCCAATCGTAACGCTGGTTTTACTCCTCGAAATGGACAACAAGTGTTGATCCGCGCACGGATCAGTGTGTACGAGCCGCGCGGTGAATACCAGTTATTAGCCGATTTTATCGAAGCCTCAGGGGATGGCTTATTGCGGCAATACTATGAGCAGCGCAAAGCACAGTTGATGGCGGAGGGTTTGTTTGATGCGAGCCGAAAACAAACACTGCCCGCTCAGATCCGTCGCGTCGGAGTCATCACCTCGCCAACTGGGGCTGCCGTCCGCGATATTATCACGGTCTGTGCCAGACGAGCGCCACAGTTGGAACTGATCATTTATCCGTCGTTAGTCCAAGGCGACATGGCGGCGGCAGATCTGTGTGCCGCTTTACAATTGGCCTATCGTCGAAATGAATGTGATGTGCTGATCATCGGCCGCGGCGGTGGCTCTTTAGAAGATTTATGGTGTTTTAACGATGAAGCCCTGATCCGACTTTTGGCACAGCGCCCTATGCCGGTGATTAGCGCCGTCGGGCATGAAGTCGACTTTACACTCTGCGATTTTGTCGCCGACATTCGCGCCGCCACGCCCTCAGCGGCCGCAGAATTAGTCAGTCCAGATCAACGTGAACAGTTTGAGCAATTGAATCAGCTGCAGCAGCGGTTATTGCTCAGCATGCAACGACATACGCAAGGCTTGCGTCGTCAGTTGCAACAACAGTTACAGCGGCTCCAACAGCAACACCCGCAGCGTCGATTAGAACAGCAGCAACAGCGGCTGGATGAAATTCAGCAGCGTTTACAGCAAGCGATGCGTCGCCGTTTACAGCAGCTGCAGCGACAATTGCATTGGCAACATGATGCGCTGCAAAGTCGTTCGCCACAGCGGCGATTAGAGCAACAACAGCAGCAACTCGGCTTTATGCAACAACGCTTGGTCAGCGCTATCATACGGCTGTTGCAACAACGCCAGCAACGATGGCAACTGCAAAGCCAACAACTGCATAATTTCAGTCCGCTCGCCACCCTAGACCGCGGTTATAGCTTGGTGTTTGATGCACAGGGACAGCTGGTTAAACACGCCAGCGATGTGACCGCCGGCGATGATATCCAGATCAAGCTCAGCCAAGGCAAGCTCAGCGCCAAGGTGATAAGCACCAAAACCTAAGTATTGAGTATTGAGTATTGAGTATTGAGTATTGAGTATTGAGTATTGAGTATTGAGTATTGAGTATTGAGTATTGAGTATTGATCGCAGCAGGCATCTGGAACCATCGCGCTCAGACACGCAAAAAAAAGCTCTAAGTAACAACTCAGAGCTTTTTTAACAAGAATCAACGTTCGCAGCCGCTAAGCATTAATCTTTCGGGTTATGGCCCGCTTTTTTCTTGTTCGCCAAATTGGCGCGTGCTTGCAATAACCGATCGCGCTTATACCGCTGATTGGGTGTCAAATTCTCGCGACGCTCGGCAAATGGGTTGGCTCCGCCACGGAATTCGACCCGCACTGGAGTTCCCATCATTTGTAGCGACTTGCGGAAATAATTCATCAAGTAGCGTTTATAAGAATCCGGTAAATCTGTCACTTGGTTACCATGAATAACGATCAGAGGCGGGTTATAACCACCGGCATGCGCGTATTTCAATTTCACGCGACGCCCATTCACCAGCGGCGGTTGGTGGTCTTCTTGTGCCATATTCATCAGACGTGTTAATAACGCGGTGCTGACACGGCGCGTTGCTGAATCAAAGGCCTCTTCCACCGATTCAAACAAATTGCCAACACCCGAGCCATGCAACGCCGAAATAAAATGCAAACGGGCAAAGTCGATAAAGCCAAGACGACGATCTAGCTCGCGCTTAACCTCGTCTTTAATCCCATCATCCAAGCCATCCCACTTATTGACCGCGATCACCAGCGAACGACCCGCGTTTAGCACAAAGCCAAGAATACTTAAATCTTGATCGGAAATCCCCTGCCGTGCATCCAACACTAAAATCACCACGTTGGCGTCTTCAATCGCTTGTAGCGTTTTAACTACCGAGAATTTTTCCACTACATCGTCTATACGACCACGACGACGCACACCGGCCGTGTCGATCAAGGTGTATTCACGCTCATTACGCTGCATCGGGATATAAATCGCATCGCGTGTTGTGCCTGGCATATCGTAAACGATGACTCGATCTTCACCCAAAATGCGGTTGGTCAAGGTTGACTTACCCACATTGGGACGCCCTACGATCGCTAACTTGATATGTTGATCTTTGCTTGCCGCCGTCTCTTCACCTTCTTCCGGTTCCAGATCATCAACAAAGACCTCACCAGCATTTTCAGCATCGATCCGCGCTTGTTGCCGTTCAGACAACAGCGGGTAGAGCGCCTGCTGCAAAAGGACGGTCACACCACGGCCATGCGCTGCCGCAATAGGATAAACTTCACCTAACCCCAATGAATAAAAATCGGCACAGGCGGTATCGCTGTCTAAACCGTCGGTTTTATTTGCCACCAAAAATACTGTTTTTTGACAACGACGAATATGCTGAGCAATCGCATCATCGGCCACAGTTGCGCCCGCGCGGGCATCGACCAAAAACAGTACGATATCGGCTTCATCGATAGCTTTTAGCGACTGTTCCGCCATCTCAAGCTCAATCCCCTCTTCACTGCCGTCAATACCTCCGGTATCGACCACAATAAAATCTAGGCCTTCGTAACTGGCAGAACCATACTTACGGTCGCGAGTCAGCCCCGGGAAGTCTGCGACCAACGCATCACGACTGCGGGTTAAACGGTTAAATAAGGTTGATTTTCCCACATTTGGGCGACCAACCAGGGCAACTACCGGCAACATGTTTTTACCTCAATCATCAAAATTTAGCAGTGCACCAACAAAAAAGGCCTGGAGACCAGGCCTTATTCTGTCTCAGTGCAATGCAGACTTATTCAGTCACATTTAACATGGTTAACTCACCGTTACGGCTTTGCAGTAACAGATAGTCTGAGTTGGTGACTGCTTCGGTATAAAAACCTGAACTATCGAATTCTTCACGGGCTAAATAAGTGCCTTTCACTTTATCAAACCAGTGCAGGTTTCCTTCGACATCACCCACTACTACATAATTTTTGTACACCGCAGGGCCTGTCACCATAAATCGGTGCAATACCGGCTGCGACCACAGCTCAGTGCCACTTCGGGTTTCTAATGCGTACATTTTACCAACCGAATCAACGACGTACAAAGTATCGCCATCTAACGTCATATCACGATAACTGGCAAATTCACGCTTCCAAATGGTACGACCGGTGCGTAAATCAAGCGCCACCAGTTCACCGTTATAGGCAATAGCGTAAATGATACCATTTTGCACAATCGGTGTCGCATCAACGTCGATAATTCGTGCAAGATCGGTCGCACCTTTTGCTACCGCAATCGGCTCTTCCCAAGCAGGCACGCCTTTGTCTGCGATCAATACACCCACTTTGCCGTTGCCAGAGCCGAAAATAACACCACCGCCGGCGGCTACCGGTTTACTGATCCCCCGCAACGTCAGAATAGAGTTTTCGCTCTCGTGCATCCAACGTAGCTCACCGGTGTCAGGTTGTAACGCAAACAAACGTCCTGCGCCGGTATTCACCAAGATATAACCTTCACCAGCAACAGGTGCGGCTAACACTTCACCCTGTACTTTCACTGTCCATAAAATGGCACCACTAGCAGGATCTAGGGCATAAACGTCACCATTTTCAGTCCCGACCAGTACTTTGTCGTAGCCAAACCCTACGCCACCCGAGACAAATGCATTGCGCTCATTCCACCAATGGCTCAAACCACCAAACAAAGGGGCATCGTTGCCATCGCGTAGGTCGATTTGCCATAACTCATCACCAGATGCGGCATCGTAAGCGGCAACAATACCAGCACGACTGGCGGCGAAGACTTTATCGCCTACCAGCATGGGACTGAGCTGGGAATCAAAATGTTCGATCCCTGCGCCAACACTGTGGCTCCACACTTCGGTAGATTGGACTTTATTTTCAATTTCAGGTAATACCGGCTCATCATCTTTGGATGAACAACCTGCCAACACCAAGGCTGAGCAAAGTAGCCAACACCAGTGCCGGTTGTTTCGAATTAACTTCACATCAACCTCTTAGCCTGCCACATGGGCAAGTTCATTCAGTTTTACCTGTAATAATGGATTGTTGGCGTCACCCGCCGCAGTTTTGGCTGCAGCATAGGCGGATTTAGCCTTCACCGCATCACCTGAACGTAACCAGATATCACCACGCAGCTCTTCTAATTGCGCGGTGAATGCGGTTGGCAACTTGGCATCTAAAGTTTTGATTGCTTGTGGATATTGGCCAAGTTCGCTTTGTACGCGGGCTAAACGTAACGTTGCCACGGCAAAAATTTCAGGATACTTACTGGCTGAAACACTGGCTAAGACGCTGGTTAACTGCTTTTCTGCGACCGCTAAATCACCCGCCAATGCGGCTTCTTTGGCACTTAACAGCGCTGCCATCACGGCATAATTGCTGCCAGGATTGGCTTCGATAAATTTTTGCGTTTCAACCAACCACGCCTTTTTATCACCTTTTTCATCACCCAATTGTTCAACCAGTTGCGTGTACTGTGACGACTGCGTGCCTAATGTGGTGAGCTGCTTGTCCTGATAAAAACGGAAGGCATATAAGCCAGCCAAACCAATGGCGATACCTGCGATAATCGAGGTGCCATGCTGTTGCCAAAAACGCTTAATGGCTTCGACTTGTTGTTCTTCGTTGCTATAAATTTCCATTATTCACTCCAAGACAGCGCTTGCAATACCGCTGCCAACTCACTGAGTTTAACTTGTTGTTGTGGTTGTTCTTTACGTAACCATTTCAGCACGGCTTCGCCGGCCTCGAGCTCACTCTCACCCAGCAGGATCCCTAAACTGGCACCAGACTTATCTGCACGCTTTAGTTGTTTTTTCAAATTACCGCCGCCGCAATGTAGCATAATCCGCCGCTCAGGTAAGGCGGTTCGCAAGCTTTCGGCAACAGAAATCATGGCAAGTTCCGCAGCCTCACCCAATGGCATCAGATAAATATCCGCTGCCGCAGGTAACGCTGGGGCCAGTTCTAAGCTTTGTAGCAATAACACCAGACGTTCCATCCCAAGAGCAAAGCCAACGGCAGGTGTCGCTTTCCCACCGAGTTGCTCGACTAAACCATCATAACGGCCACCCGCACACACCGTACCTTGTGCCCCCAAACTGCTGGTCACCCATTCAAAAACGGTCCGGTTATAGTAATCAAGGCCGCGAACTAATCGCGGGTTGACAGTAAATTCGATACCTGCCGCCGTTAGACGCGCTTTGAGGCTGGTAAAATGCTGTGCTGATTCTTCGTCTAAATGATCGAGTAACTGTGGCGCTTTGGCTAACATCTCGGCCATGGCTGGATTTTTACTATCCAGCACCCGCAGTGGGTTGCTGTACAAACGACGCAGACTATCTTCGTCCAGCAATTCTTTATGCGCTTCAAGATACTGCACCAGCACATCACGGTAGGCGGCGCGTGCTGCGTTCGAACCTAAAGAATTCAGCTCTAAACGCACATAAGGTGTTAAACCTAATTGTTGCCATAATCGCGCAGTTAAAATAATGACTTCCGCATCAATATCCGGCCCTTGCATGCCAAAGGCTTCTAAACCAAATTGATGGAACTGGCGGTAACGGCCTTTTTGCGGCCGCTCATGGCGGAACATCGGCCCCATGTACCACAACCGCTGTTCTTGGTTGTAGAGCAGGCCGTGCTGATTGCCCGCTCGGACGCACACGGCCGTACCTTCGGGCCGCAACGTCAAACTATCGCCATTGCGATCGGTGAAGGTATACATTTCTTTTTCAACGATATCAGTCACTTCACCAATAGATCGTTTAAACAGATCGGTCATTTCTACGATAGGGAAACGAATTTCATCATAGCCATACTGTGCAACAGTACGACGCAGGATCTGTTCAACATACTGCCAGGTTGGCGTATCTTGCGGCAGACAATCATTCATGCCGCGGATCGCTTGAATATCTTTAGACACAGGAGTTCCTAAAAAAAGCCGGCGTTACACCAGCGTTAATCAACTTGTTTAACGGCGATTTGCTGCGCACGCTGCGCTAAATAGTGCCGCACTTGTTGCTCGAGTTGTTCAGCCACATGGTTATTATCGATGCGTAACTTTTGCCGCTCACCATTGACATAAAAACCACTGAGTCGATTGGCGCCAGCGACACCTAAATCAGAGACTAACGCCTCACCAGGTCCATTGACTACACAGCCAATCACGGACACGGTAAGCGGCTCAACAACGTCTTCCAAGCGTTGCTCCAATTCATTCATGGTTTTAATCACATCAAACTCTTGCCGAGAGCAACTTGGGCAGGCAATAAAATTGATGCCTCGCGAACGAATTCGCAGCGATTTTAGAATATCAAAGCCGACTTTAACTTCTTCCACAGGATCCGCGGCTAAGGAAATCCGCAGTGTATCGCCAATTCCTTCCGCCAATAACATGCCTAAGCCGATGGCGGACTTCACCGCCCCCGCTCGCGCGCCGCCGGCTTCGGTAATACCTAAGTGCAGTGGCTGTTCGATTTGCTTGGCCAATAAGCGATAAGCACCGACCGCTAAAAAAACATCGGAGGCTTTCACGCTGACTTTAAAATCAGGAAAATTTAAGCGATCTAAAATTTCGACATGCCGCAGTGCTGACTCCACCAAAGCTTCTGGCGTTGGCTCACCGTATTTTTCCTGCAAATCGGCTTCCAAGGATCCGCCATTCACACCAATTCGAATGGGAATATTACGATCGCGGGCCGCATCGACGACGGCACGGATACGATCTTCGCGACCAATATTGCCGGGGTTAATCCGCAAGCAATCGGCACCATATTCTGCAACTTTGAGTGCGATGCGGTAGTCAAAATGAATATCTGCCACCAACGGAATTGGCGACTGTGCTTTAATCAGTTTAAAAGCCTCCGCGGATTCCATGGTAGGCACCGACACTCGAACGATATCAGCACCGGCATTGGCAATTTGTTGGATCTGCGCCAAAGTTGCAGCGACATCTGTTGTTCTGGTATTGGTCATGGATTGAACCGCGATCGGCGCATCGCCTCCCACCGGAACCGAACCCACAAAAATCTGCCGTGATTTACGGCGAATAATAGGGCTTTCAGTAAACATCTTATTCTGTCCCCGTTAACGTTAGACGTGCCACTCTGCCTTTACTAAAGCCAGATAAATCATAGGCTTTATTATTAACTGATAAGGTAGTAGCGGCAGCATTACCAATTTTCAAACTTAATGGCCCCGCCCCTGCTAGCCGCAGTTGTTGCCCTGCTTTTTGCATGCCATACGCCATACGCTGCTGTTTCGCGTCATAAATTTCAAGCCAGCAATCGTCAGTAAAACTTAGTTCGAGCTGAACATGGGAATCGCTTGCGGTTGCAGCATCCGTTGGCGCTCCGGTAGACGCTTCGATTGGCACTGCGCGTTGAACTGTCGCATCTAGTGGCTTGTGATCTGTTGCCACGGACTTCGGTGCAACCGCGGTGGTAGCGCTTGATGTCGCGGGTTCGGGTTGGCGGATCGACTCCGCTTTTGCCGACGCTTGTAATGTTGCCGTTAACGTAGTCGTATCTTGTGCCTGAGGTGTCGAGCCTACATCATCCGTCTCTGCTAACTGGCTGTTATTGCTAGGTTCTGCTGCCGTCAATCCGGAATCGGCCACGGCGTCGGTCGACGATGTGAGGCGAGTATTATTCAATCCTTGGCTATTGGAGGAGTGTGTGGTATCGCTTGATGGAGCAACCAACTCAGTTTGACTGGGCATTGTTGAAGTTTCTGAAACACTCAATTCACCACTTAAACCAAATGGCTTGGAATCGAGCAAATGCGTCTGCCAAAATGAGACTAAAAATAGACCTATCAATAACACACCGAGGAAATAACTCGCCCACATAAAACGACGTTCGGCTGCGACACGACTGGTTCGATTAGAAAAGCTATGCATCGCCTGCTCGTGCTGGCGCATAAACGCTGTCTGCAATTCAAACGCTTGCAACAATTCACGTTCTGGCAGCTTTAAATAACGCGCATAAGCACGCAAGTAACCACGAATAAAAGTTGGATTTACCCCAAGCAAATCCCAACGCTCTGCTTCGATATGTTCAATGACGGCTGCTTTTAGATTTAAAGAAGTAGCAACACTTTGAACACTAAGTCCTTTTTGCTCTCGAGTTTGGCGCAGGACTTCGCCAATCCCTTCGGCAGTAGTTTCGGTGCTTGTTGTCATGGTGATATCGTTTTTGAATCCTGCAAATAAATCGTTTGCCCGGGCGTTAACGCTTGATCCGGTTGTAGCTGATTCCACTCCACGATGTGTTCAGCTTTCAACTGGAATTTATAAGCAATGCTAAAAATACTATCGCCCGCCTGCACACGGTAGGTGGCCGGTGGTGTTGCTACCTTGGCCGACTTGCCTAATAGCAAGCGCTGTCCTTCGACAATAAAACTGGCATTATCTAATTTATTCAGCGCTTGCAGCTCAGATACAGTCAAACGATGACGGGTCGCAATGCTGTACAAGGTATCACCCGCTTTCACAATATGCACATTCGCATCTGCCGGACTAGCTGTGGCCTTTGTTTCCACTGGCGCAGTTGGTGTTCTTTTCGTAGCACTCGGTGCCGCCATGTCGTTACCCTCATCTTGTAACGTCAATGACGTATTTGATGCGGCTAAGGTTTGCGTCGGTGTTGCAAGCGATGAGGTATCAGCACTCGCGATTTCTGCGGCATTGTTACTGCCGGCCATCACGTTATTATCCGCGGGTAATGGCTCAGGTTTGTCAATCGCGGCGACAACTTCAGTATCTGGTCCTTGTGCAGAGGCTAGGCTACTATTGGTCGACAGCGCTGCAGAGTTGTTTTGATTTACATCTGTCGACGCGCGCCCCATGCTTACGTCCTCGGAGCTTGCGGTTATAGAGCTATCGACGCTGTTGACTGGTATATCCATTGGCATGGCAGGTGTTGCGCTGACATTCGTCGCTGCAGACGCCGTAACGGTTGACGCTACCACATCAGCCTCGGCTTGGGGTAAAGGCTCAGGCTTGGTCAGCGGTGTCGCCGCAATGCTGTTGGATGCTGTAGCGGTTGGCGACTTACGTTTAACAATTTTTAGCTTAGGCGCGGCAGACGCTGACGCGGCTTCAACAATCGAAGGTTTTGTTGAACCCATCAGGATATTTTTATAGCGCTGCTTTAAGATTTCGGGCGAGCTTTGTTTAAAATCACGTTGCAGGACCATGGCGGCTTCAGGTGTTTTTTGATACACCGTGAGAATAAAATTCTCCATCTCTCGCATGGTATTCTCATCACCCATTTGGTAGGCAATAAGGTAACGTAAGAGACTCGATTCTACCGCGACCTGACCAAGGTTTTGTAAACGGTCACTTAAGCGGCGCGCCATGTTTAAATCACCCGCGGCATATTCTAACTCTGCCATACGATAAACAGCGGGCGCACGATTACTGCCATGCTGGATCGCTAACTGTAAATAGCTGCGATAGGCATCAAAATCATCCTGCGCCAATTTACACAAGGCTAAATTTTCATAACTTTCTGAGACGCGGATATAACCTGGTCGTTTAACCGCCGCCAACAGTAATTTTTCAGCTTGTTCATACTTGCCACGCTGACACAACAGCGAGCCGTAGTTGTTGTATGTGTCGGCATTGTTGCTATCTGCTGACAAAGCGTCACGATAGGCATCTTCCGCATCGGCAAACTCACCAACTCGCTGATAGTAATAAGCCAACGCATTGTAAACTTCAGGCGATTTAGGGTCTAACGACTTGGCTTTTTCTAAGTTAAATAACGCCTGAACGTTATCGCCTCGCTCGAGATAATTTAAACCAAGCACCAAGCGAGTTCGCGCCGCTTCGACATTATTGGCTTCTCGCATAGCCACTCGGTCATCTTCAACCACAGTGGATTGTGAAACACAACCGCCTAAGGTGCCTAGTAACACACTGATGATCAACGCACTGCTTTTCATTATCTCTTACCAGCCCTGGGATTATCAGACTATTTTTACTGAAATTGCCTCACCTTTCATCTGTTTTTTAACCAGACGTTTAGTGCGATCTATCACATCACCAACCAATTGACCGCAGGCTGCATCGATATCATCACCCCGCGTTTTACGCACCATAACGGTGTAGCCGTGCTCTTGCAACACTTTGTTAAATCTATCAATCCGCGAATTGCTAGAACGCTTATAGGGTGAACCTGGGTAAGGGTTAAAAGGTATTAAATTAATTTTCGATGGCGTATTACGTAACGCATGGGCAAGTTCATGCGCCTGCTCCATGCTGTCATTGATACCTTCCAGCATGACATATTCTACAGTGACCTTGTCATTGGCACGAGAATCGGTGACATAGCGTGTAGCGGCGGCCAAAAACTCTTCCATCGGATACTTTTTATTTACCGGGACTAGCTCATCGCGGAGCGTGTTATTCGGTGCATGTAACGAAATCGCCAAGGCGACATCGATCCGTTCTTTTAAAATATCTAATGCAGGGACCACGCCTGAGGTACTCACAGTTACCCGACGCTTCGACAAACCAAAACCAAAGTCTTCCAACATCAACTCTAACGCAGGCACAACGTTATTCAGGTTAAGTAACGGCTCCCCCATACCCATCATCACCACGTTAGTGACGGGTTTCTCGCCAGTATCACCATAGCTACCAATAATTTGACTCACGCGCCAAACTTGACCAATGATTTCCGCGACAGTTAAATTTCGGTTAAAGCCTTGCTGCGCTGTCGAACAGAACGAACAATCCAGGGCACAGCCAACTTGTGAAGAGACGCACAAGGTGCGGCGGTCTTTTTCAGGGATCCATACAGTCTCTACTTCCTGACCGCCTTTTAGCCCCATCACAAATTTGATAGTACCATCGGCACTATCTTGCCGCGTGACAACTTCAGGAGCTTCAATGACACAAAGCCGTTTTAACTTTTCGCGCAGGTCTTTATTGATATTCGACATTTTGTCAAAGTCATCGATACAGAAATGGTAAATCCACTTCATGATTTGATCCGCACGAAAGGCCTTCTCTCCGATGGATACAAAAAACTCTTTCATCTGCGGGCGCGTCAACTCTAACAGATTCACTTTGTTTTCTTCAGTCGTCATCGTAAGGTCCTCAGGTCACAAATCCGCTCGACATATAGCAAGGCAGTACAGCTGCACCTACTCAAAAATAACGTTCCCACCAGGGAAGACCATGGCAAATGCCAGGCTCAGTTACTGTGGTTTGCATCATTATGCATGGCATACCCCATCGCAATAACCAATGAGACAAACCGCAGCGACTCAGGTTCAATTTAACGCATGAAGACGTTATATGGTTAAACGAGTGCCAACATGCTGTTGCAAAATACGTTATAAGTATCGTTTGCAACGAAAAGGGGGCTAAGCCCCCTTTTTGCGCGACCTATCGGCAGTTTAGCTGACAATAGGCGACACGACGATTAACGTGTGCGAGCACACAACTCAGCGTCAGTGAAGAAGAAAGCGATTTCACGAGCGGCAGAAGCTGCAGCATCAGAACCGTGAACGGCGTTTTCGTCGATACTTGCCGCATAGTCAGCACGTAACGTACCAGCAGCTGCATCTTTCGGGTTGGTGGCGCCCATGATTTCACGGTTTTTACGAACCGCATCTTCGCCTTCTAACACTTGAACCATGACTGGACCAGAGGTCATGAAAGAAACTAATGCGTTGAAAAATGGACGCTCTTTATGCTCAGCGTAGAAGCCTTCTGCTTGCTCACGGCTTAAATGCAACATTTTTGCGGCAACAATGCGTAAACCGGCAGATTCAAAACGGTGGTAAATGGCACCGATCAGGTTCTTGGCAACTGCATCTGGTTTCACGATAGAAAAGGTACGTTCTAAGGCCATCTGGAACTCCTAGCTCACTTATTGAATTTAAAGGCCGCGAATTATACGCCATTTCATAAAAAATGCCTAACATCGCATGGTAAATAGCTCAAATTTTATAGCTCACCGCTGGCTTTCGCTGTCGATTATTTCACCTCGCTTTCATTCTACGTCGTGGATCAAAGACATCCACCCGATCGTTTCATCACAAGCTCGTTTGATGCTTGCTCGAAGGCATCCTCTCACGTTTCACGTCCATAACGCTTTTGCGACGCAAAGGGTTGGGATTGTCAAAAAAAACGGGAGCTTAGCTCCCGTTTGCATCTTGCCATGCGTTGATAGACAACTATTTCAGCACCGTCACCACTTTTACGGAGCCATCCACAGCGCCCGCATCAATATAGCCAATCGCGGATACATCAGATGCCACTTTGGCTTTAACATCCGCATCACTCGCAAGCTCAGCAGGTGGCGTACCCTTGCCGGTAAACACTAATTTTGACCAAAAGGCTTTCAGCTGTGAGCTGTTTTTATTCAGCGCTTTTTCACTGAACAACGCGTGCGTCGGTGAATTATCTGGCAAGTTAAATGGTGTTGCCGCTTTGCCATCAGCAAATGTTTTGCTCTTTCCCAAATACAATTTACTAACATCATCCAAACTGACTGCGCTGCTATTCGCTGGGTTTACAATGACAGCAACATCAGCAAAGGCCGAACTGGCACTAAACGCCAGAACCAACGCGAGTGATTTGATTAGATTCATACCAATCTCCACAAAATTCGAATTTATTACCGACTCAACCTTTGAGCAGGTCGGTTGTTGCAGATGCCTTCGGTCTCATTTACGCAGCAGGTGATAGATCACGCTCACCGAAAGTATCTTTGTAACCGTTCAATTAAAATACAACATCCACACCAACAGCGATGTTACTTGGTGTTAAGTTATCGGTATTATCATCCGAAGTACTGTATTGAACCTTAAACGCTGCGGATGGATGGAAATCATAACGTAAGCCAATGTTGGTGGTTTTGTGATCCCATTCTTGTGAATCAACCACTCCAGCAATCACGCTTCGAATTGGCAAGCCTGCCGGTAAACCATTGTAAATAAAGGTTTTTGCCTTATCATCATCTATTTCATACGAAATATAAGGAGTTATAGCACCAAATCGATAGCCTAATGATGCGTAGAATGATTTTTGGTCACCGTAAAAAGAGTCATCGACTGTCACTTTAGTGTATTCAGTCACGGCCACCCAATTATTGCGATCAAAACTTAATCCTGCGCCAAAAAAAGTACCATTTTCTTCGTTAAAGTCGATGGCTCGCGCAATGCTACCTAAACCAGCCTGATTTAAACCGGTTAAGAGTGGTGTTAAGGCATCCGATGTGACTGTGACTTTACCATTGAGATAGGCCAAACGAAGTGTTAACCAGTCTTGCCCAACCTCCCAAGTAATACCCTTGATCTCATTGATTTGCGTGGGTGACAGTACACCCGCAACCCGATTTTCACCATCATAGGCACCAAAGACGAGTTGTAGATTCGAATTTAATTCACCGATGTTGCCTGTATGATAAGCAGAGATACCTTCAATGGTATCAAAACCTAGCGAATACACACTTTGTGGCGTTCGAAGCCAATCATAGGCATAACCGACATCACGAAAATCAGAGTATTTATAAAACGGCGTACGCAGACGTCCAGCATTAAACCGCCAAGACTCCGTTGCCTGATAGGTGATAAACGCCCATTCAAAATTGGCATTGTAATCGTTATTACCACGCGCCATCACTTGCGCTGTCACCGACAGCTTATCGCCGAGATCGGATTGAAACTGCACAGCGAACAAACTTTCATTGTTAAAGCTAATCTCGTCGGTATAACCATCTTTAACATCATCAGACCCCAATGCAGTCCCTGCTTTGACGGAGGCAAATCCATTAATGGAAACATCGGCAAGTGCATTTAAAGACAATGTTCCACATGCTAGCGCTACTGCCAACCATGTTTTTTTCATCGAAGCATCTCCAGCTTTAAAAATTATAAAAAGCGTAGACCATAAGCATGACTTCTGCATGTCTATGTCACATAAGGTTTTTTTGGACCTAAAATGGAATCTAGACCCAAGTTTGCTAATTTACAATATTCAAATAAACAAAAACCAACTAACCGACTGAAAATAAAGCAAAAAACACAATAAAGTCACATCCCATACACGTCTTTTTTCTAAGTGTAAGACACAGTGCTTTATTTTTAGATATACGTAAGACATGGGCTTTTGGGTGCTTTACGTTACACCCACAAAAAAACGAGTTGAATGATGGGTTGAGATATCATTTGAATTTACTCAAGCGTACATGCGGTTATGCGAATAAATGCAGGGTAATACATGAGGCGTAGAGGATTATTTATGTCGTGCAGGCCAAAAAAATAACATCCACTGGGTGACAGGGCGGCCAGAATAAGACGCTGAGAAACAGCGCCTACCGATGTAGGCGCTCAACGCACATCATACAGACCATATCATACAAATCATTGATATGCGCTCAAAACTTAAACAATACTTTAACGTTAGGTGTTACATCTTTAGCATCAATATAGGCAATCGCATTGGGATTGGAACTCACATATTCCAGCGCCGCTGCACTGCTATCAACCACTTTAGGTGCACTACTTTTACCTGTAAACACCAATTTTGACCACATGGCTTCAATTTGGTGCGTCTGTCGGCTTAAAAAGCCAGTATCAAAATTTTCTCGAATCGAACTATCTATATTAAACGTCACGGGCGAGGTTGGCTTGCCATCTGGGAATTGCGCCAATTTGCCCATGAAGATTTTTTTCACATCATCTTCATTAATACTGGCAGTATTCTCAGCATGGACGATCACCGCAATCTCAGCATGAACGCTGGCACTTAGGATCAACAAACTCAACGCGAAGGTTTTGCTTACTAAAGTCATTTCAACCTCCGCTAGAAAATGAAATCAATCGATACAGTGGATACAAAAATACTGCGTCCCAACGCTGATATGGGCAGGCCATCCCGACGGATAAAACCATTGCCATCGTTATCCATCCCCATATGTTCCAGAGGACGCACTTTATCAATCTGGATCTTCAACGCCATACCTTTATAGAAATCATAGCGCACGCCTGCACTTAAGGTATTCTGCCGATTGCTGATATTGGTGATGTAATAACGGTCAATGGTTTTGAAGCCGGCATCAATCACGGCCTCATCAAGCCCGGTTTTATACCATGCAGGTACATCAAAATAACGGGTTTCATTCAACGTTTTGCTGTAAGAATAACTCACGTAAGGCATGATTTTACCAAAGCGATACCCCATGATGTTATACGCAGCCATACCATTGGACAAAATAGAATCGGTTTGACGATGCATGATTTCAAATTGGTTAAACAACAAACCGTTATCATAAACCACCGCTAAATTTGCCAAATCAAATGGTTTTTTGTCGCGCCGAACAAAATCCATAATGCTATTAAAATTTGGGATCAACTGCGCACAAGTCGTGCCGGGTTGCGCAAATGCACAAGTCGCATCGGCAGGGGATAACGTGAGCCCTACCCCATCTTGCCCGACAATCATGCGCACACCGGTTGGCTGCACTGTGCCATTACCATCTCGATTGGAGTGTTTGGCATCCATGTAACCAAGCCGCAATGTCCAAGATTCATATTCAACCGAACCGGTGATACCTGCCATATGATGAAATTTGATATCGCCACCATTGGGGAATGGCAAGGTGTATTGACCCGCATAGAATTGCAATTGATAAGTGAAATCTTCATAAAAATTACGATACACAATATCAGCACCGTCAATATTATTGATGGTGGCTTGGCTGTACATATCGATGGGGGGACGTACCCACGCATTGGAGTAATTTACGTTTCGGTAATCAGAGGCAAAAAATACCGGCGAGATAAAACGACCAGCTCGGACAGTATAATTGGGGTTTAACTTATGGCTAACATAAGCCCAATCCAACTGCGGTTCATAATTGTTACGATGATTTCGGCGTGATAACAATTGCACCACAGCTTTGGTGCGACCTGAAAAAGCATACTGGCTTTGAAGACCAAAAACAGAGTCATTGTCAAACCGCCAATTTTTGGCAGCGCCATCTGGCAATCGGTTATTTTGAATAAACTCAATGTCTTGATTGTTGGTTTTGACTGCACTTAAAGTGCCAAACCCGGAATAACTAAAATTATCTAACCAGCTATCCGCATGACTTGTACCTGCCCAACATAAACTGGCACAAGCCATAAAACACACAGACAAACGATGCCTTACCTCGCGCACCTTTTGGTATCCTATGGTATTTCCATATGCCATATCAATTGGTCGTTTCTTCGCCTCATTTATATGCTTCATAGTTCTTCCTCAGACAACATCAGCGCGAATGCGCTGGTTAGCAAACTATGTTTAGCGTAGCCAAGGATGTCGAAAAAACCAGTCAGTTCAGCGGTTTCTAAAAAAGTTCCAATTCTTGATAAAAAATTTATTGTTTGAATTTATGTTGAATCAGTAAGTTAGATAACAATTGCAAAGCGCATGATGTTCATCAATTTGTCATGGGAACTATGACACGAGACAAACGCGATGCCATAAAAGACATTTAAAGCATCAACAACAGCGTAAATGGCGGGTTGATCTCATAAAAGGCAACAGAGAGACGTGGTCAAAAGAAGCAATGCCACAACATCATAAGTCATGGCATTGTGGTTAAATCAATGGCCTTCGCTGACCATATTGACGGTGTATTTGGGGATCTCAACCACTAAATCTTCATCAGCCACGCAGGCTTGACAACCCAAACGTGATTCCGGCTCTAACCCCCACGCTTTATCAAGCATGTCATCTTCCAGCTCATCACTAGGTGTAATGCTATAGAATCCTTCACGGATCACGACATGGCAGGTGGTACAGGCACAGGATTTCTCACATGCATGCTCTATCGCAATACCATTGCGCAAGGCGACATCGAGAACGGTCTCACCGCTCTCTGCTTGCAGTACAGCACCTGCCGGACATAATTCGGCATGGGGTAAAAACACAATTTTTGGCATATCAAACCTCGTTGACACTCTGTCCTTGCAACGCTCGTCGAATCGATTGATCCATACGCCGTGCCGCAAAAGCATCAGTTAAATGATTGGTTTTTTCGATGGCAGCCTTGATCGCTGCCGTATCTTCGCCTTGGCTTAACCGCTGCAATTCCGCGAGCGCTTCATCAATGTGGGTCCGCTCATCAGCAGCCAACAAGTGAGCATCAACCGCTAAGGCGGCACTTACCGCTTGCCATACGCGATCGGCCTCCACTTGCTGCTCACGCAATAAACGCAATTGCATGTCATAACGCGCAAACTGCATGGAGCTTTTGATCATGTCGGTAATTTGATCATCACTCAAACCATACGATGGCTTGACTTGAATGCTGGCATTCACCCCAGTTGATTTCTCTTCCGCGGTGACACTCAGCAAACCATCCGCATCCACTTGGAAAGTCACGCGAATATGCGCACCACCAGCCGGCATTGGCGGGATCCCGGTTAAATTAAAACGAGCTAATGAGCGGCAATCATCAACCAGCTCACGCTCACCTTGCAACACATGGATTGCCATGGCGGTTTGACCATCTCTAAAGGTGGTAAATTCCTGCGCGCGTGCCACAGGGATCACGGTATTACGTGGAATTACTTTTTCCACCAAGCCCCCCATGGTTTCTAAACCAAGCGACAGCGGAATAACGTCCAGCAATAAGGTGTCCTGACCCGACTTATTTCCCACCAACACATTGGCTTGAATAGCGGCACCAATCGCCACCACACGATCGGGATCTATGCTGGTCAGTGGCGTACATTCAAAATAGTCGGCCACAGCGGCACGCACGGAAGGCACACGCGTCGAACCTCCAACCATCACCACCTGGGCGACGGCATCCGTATCAAGCCCGGCATCACGCAGCGTGCTTTTACAGGCTCGAATCGTTTTACGTACCAGCGGTTGAATCAACTGCTCAAACTGGGTGCGCGTTAGCGTTAGGGTGGCACCGCCATCCGGGAATGTCACGGTAACTTGTTCAAGATCACTTAACTGCTCTTTGGTGGCACGAGCCAGCGCTTTGTATTGCTGGATTTGAACCGGAGTGAGCTGCGTTTGTTGCCGTTGCTGGCAGAACCAGTCAATTAATAGCTGATCAAAATCATCACCACCCAGCGCTGAATCGCCACCCGTGGCTAATACTTCAAATACGCCGCGTTGTAAGCGCAAAATAGAAATATCAAAGGTACCGCCACCCAAGTCATAGACGGCAACAACACCTTCTTGACCAGAATCAAGGCCATACGCCAAGGCAGCTGCGGTGGGCTCATTTAAAAGCCGCAACACATTCAGACCAGCTAAACGTGCCGCATCTTTGGTGGCTTGACGCTGTGCATCATCAAAATAAGCTGGCACCGTAATGACAACACCCGTTAATTCGCCACCGAGCGTTTGACTGGCGGTATTGGCCAATGTGGCAAGAATTTCTGCTGAAATTTCAACCGGATTTTTTGGTCCTTGCGCAGTGGCAACCGCGACAAGCCCTTGGTGTTCCACCAATTGATAAGGTAATTGATGCGCATGCGCCTGGCACTCTGCAAAACCGCGCCCCATCAAGCGTTTTACTGAACTGATGGTATTAGCAGCATCCAGAACGGCGGCATCTTGCGCCGGTTTTCCGACAATAACGGCGTCCGGGGTATAGCGCACCACCGACGGCACCATATGCTCACCGGCACTATTGGCCAAGGTTTTCGCCTCACCACTGCGGACGGTTGCCACCAACGAATTGGTGGTGCCTAAATCAATACCTGCCGCCAATTTGTGTTGGTGCGGGGCGGCACTTTGGCCGGGTTCTGCAATCTGTAATAACGCCATCGCTGCTTCAATCGTGTAGTTGTTGTTCGGTAAACTCGAGCTCTTGCTCAAGTTTGAAGAAGAATTTTAGCTTACGGACGACATCCGCCGCTTGGAGATCGGCATCAGTTTGATGCGATCCAAGCAAGGCGGATAACTGCTGCAACAATCCTCGACGGCACTGTTTCAGCTCTCGTTCTAAATCCGCCACTGCAGCGGCAGGATCGGCGGCATGCGGAATCTCTGCTAATTGCTCACGCAATTCCATTTGTTGCATTAAAAACGTGTTATCGGTAAAGCTGCGTTGTTCCTGGCTCATTTTGAGACCACGCAGCGCTAATAGATGCTCAGCCCGCAACAATGGCTGTTTTAGACTGTGATACGCATCATTGATGGTGGCGGCTTGCTGTACCGCCAACATCCGGTCACGTTCAGAACTTGCGGCAAAATTATCGGGATGAAACTGCTTTTGCAATTCCAGATAACGGGTGCCAAGCTCGGTCAGATCGACGTCGAACTGGGCCGGTAACTGAAACAGCTGAAAATAATTCATACCGCGATGTCCACGTTAGACAGTGAAACTCTCACCACAACCACATTCGCCATTGACGTTCGGGTTGTTAAACTGGAACCCTTCGTTTAGCCCTTCTTTGACAAAATCAAGCTGGGTGCCATCGATATAAACCAAGCTCTTACCATCGACAATCAGTTTTAAATCATGATCATCAAACACTTGGTCATCTTCATTGAGCTCATCAACGAATTCAAGTACATACGCAAGGCCTGAGCAACCGGTCGTTTTTACGCCGACCCGCAGGCCAATACCTTTACCACGATTGGCTAAAAAACTGCGTACCCGCTCGGCGGCCGCATCTGTCATCGAAATAGCCATGTTAGTTTGACCCGTGCCGTTGTTTGTAATCCGCAATTGCCGCTTTAATGGCGTCTTCGGCCAAAATCGAACAATGGATTTTCACCGGTGGTAAGGCTAACTCCTGTGCAATGTCGGTATTTTTGATTTGCGCAGCTTCATCTAAGCTTTTGCCTTTGACCCACTCCGTCACTAACGAGCTGGACGCAATTGCACTACCACAGCCATAGGTTTTGAATTTCGCATCTTCGATAATGCCAGCATCATTGACCTTAATTTGCAATTTCATCACGTCACCACATGCTGGGGCGCCTACCATGCCCGTGGCAATGGTTGGATCATCTTTGGCAAAAGAGCCGACGTTACGTGGATTTTCGTAGTGATCAATTACTTTGTTGCTATATGCCATTTGAAATTACCTCTTGCTGCGCTTAGTGGGCGACCCAGGCCACGCTATTTAAATCCACGCCGTCTTTGTACATTTCCCAAAGCGGTGACATTTCACGTAATTTTGCGATCGCTTCATGGACGATAGCGATGGTGTGATCAATCTGCGCTTCGGTGGTAAAACGACCAATGCTAAACCGAATCGAGCTATGCGCAAGTTCATCCGTTAAGCCCAAAGCCCGCAGCACATACGATGGCTCTAAACTGGCTGACGTACAGGCAGAACCTGATGACACCGCAATATCTTTTAGTGCCATGATCAAAGACTCACCTTCGACATAGTTAAAACTGATGTTGGTGATGCCAGGCACTCGCGCAGTAGGGTGGCCGTTCAAGAACACTTGTTCAATGTCTTTGATACCATCCCACAACCGTTGACGTAGTTGGGCAAAACGTTGATTCTCTTCATGCATTTCTTCTTTTGCAATGCGAAATGCTTCGCCCATACCCACGATTTGGTGCGTCGGTAAAGTTCCAGAACGCATCCCGCGTTCATGACCACCACCATGGGTTTGCGCTTCTAAGCGGATCCGTGGTTTACGACGCACGTAGAGCGCGCCAATCCCTTTTGGACCATAAATTTTGTGCGCAGAGAACGACATTAAATCGACGGGTAATTGCTGTAAGTCGATATCCACTTTGCCGGCTGCTTGTGCTGAATCGACATGGAAAATAATACCGTTAGCGCGGCATAATTGGCCGATAGCAGCGATGTCTTGCACCACACCGATTTCGTTGTTGACCATCATGATACTGATCACAACGGTATCAGGACGGATGGCGGCGGTCAGTTTCGCCATATCGACTAAACCATCGGCTTCAACATCCAAATAGGTGACCTCATAACCTTCACGTTCCAGCGCTCGCATCGTGTCTAATACAGCTTTATGCTCAGTGCGTAACGTAATGAGATGCTTACCTTTTTTATGATAAAACTGCGCGGCACCTTTAATCGCCAAGTTGTTAGATTCAGTCGCACCTGAGGTGAAGACGATCTCACGTGGGTCTGCATTGACCAATTCAGCGATCTGACTGCGCGCGATTTCCACCGCTTCTTCAGCTTGCCAGCCAAAGCGATGTGACCGCGACGCTGGATTACCAAACTGGCCATCCATGGTCAGGTACTGCATCATTTTTTCAGCAACACGAGGATCTACAGGTGTTGTGGCGGCATAGTCTAAATAAATAGGTAACTTCATCATCGGCTCCGTCGTTTGCCTACAGCTGGCAGCTGACTTCAATTTCGGTTAAAGGATTCTTTAAATGACGACCATCTTGTCGCCGCGCGACTGTCTGTACTTCATGCTGGTTGACCAGCTCACCCAAACTAATTTGGGTTAAAAAATCTTCAATGCGCGTGCTTAAATCACTCCACAAGGTGTGGGTTAAGCATTTGGCACCACCTTGGCAATCTGATTTGCCTTGGCATTTGGTCGCATCTACCGATTCATCTACGGCACTAATGACATCGGAGACAGAAATAAGCTCAGCGGCCTTGCCAAGTTGGTAACCACCACCAGGACCTCGTACACTGCTGACTAACCCTTGTTTGCGCAAACGCGCAAATAACTGCTCTAAGTAGGACAGCGAAATCCCCTGACGCTCTGAAATATCTGCCAATGGCACTGGGCCCAATTTGGCGTGCAACGCCACATCGAGCATGGCGGTAACTGCATATCGTCCTTTCGAGGTCAGTCGCATGGCAACTCCTATCAAGCAGGGGGTAGAAGATGCGCAAATTGTACATTTCCGACTGATTTAGTCAAGTATTAAATCCGACTAGATCAGTCAAGTATTATGCGTGTGTACGCAGGATTTAGATGGTTGGGTCAAATTCATCCAAGGCTTTTTTTCGCGCCAAGGCCGCTTGCCGCTCAGCTTCGCGGAACGCTTCGTCATCAATATTTAAATCAGGTACTTGTGAGCAAACGTTACCGCCTAAACGATTCACGCTTTGGCAAAGCTCTGCCACTTTTTGATCCATGCAATGCATGTGATCCAGCATTCGGCCAATGGCATTGGCCACAGGATCTGGGTTATCACTCGATACCGCATAGGCATCAAAACCAAATTTTTTCGCCATCTGCTGCCGTTGTTCGGTGACTGCCGCGTCTTGTTTCGCCACAATGCGGCCAGGGATTCCCACCACAGTCGCGCCTGCGGGTACGTCTTTCACCACCACCGCATTGGAGCCAATGCGAGCATTTTCACCCACATACAATGGCCCTAACACTTTGGCACCAGCCCCAATGACCACATTGTTGCCCAGTGTCGGGTGACGTTTACCTGGGTTCCAACTGGTCCCACCTAAGGTGACGCCATGGTAGAGCGTCACATCATCGCCAATCTCCGCGGTTTCACCAATCACAACGCCCATACCGTGGTCGATAAAAAAGCGTCGACCAATTTTGGCACCAGGATGAATTTCGACGCCCGTTAACCAGCGCGCCACCGTACTTAAGAAGCGCGCGAGCCATTTCCAATTGCTGGTCCACAATTTATGATTCAGTCGATGCCACCAAATAGCGTGTAACCCTGGATAATTGGTCAATACCTCAAAAAAGTTACGAGCCGCAGGGTCACGCTCGAACACACTTTTAATATCTTCACGGATACCTGCAAACATTTCGTTTTGTCCTATCGTTGGCTGACAGAGCGACAATTTGTCACTACGTCATTCGGCCTTGTGTTATTTGGTGTTGTCGACTGAGCTAACGGCGAAGTACCTTGCGACTGACTCCGCTACTTTGGCTGCGACTCAGCGTCCGTTTGAACATCATTACCGTGCGCAGTATTCACGTGCTCCGCAACAGCGCCCTTCGCTTGTCGGCCATAGCGCTGCACTGAAGTCAAAATGCCGCGCAAGATGTTTAACTCGGCATCTTCAGGCCGAGCACGATTAAACAAACGTCGCAGCTTGGTCATCACCACGCCCGGATGTTGTTTGATGATAAATCCGGTTTCATCCAACGTTTGTTGCAAATGCTGGTAAAAATTCTCCATTTGCTGTGCGGTGGGGTACAGCACGTCATCCGATTCCACCGGTTTATGGGTGTGAGCCAGCATTGCCATCCGCACTTCGTACGTAATCACCTGTACCGCCATCGCTAAATTCAGCGAGCTATATTCTGGGTTTGCGTCAATACACACATGATAATGGCATTGTTGTAGCTCCTCATTGGTCAAGCCACTGCGCTCACGACCAAACACTAAGGCCACCGGCCCTTGCTGTGACTCCTCCACCGCCTTCAGACCACATTGGCGGGCATCCAGCATGGGCCATGACAGCGTGCGGGAACGCGCACTGGTACCAACCACTAATCGACAATCGGCAATTACCTCGGCTAAGGTATCGGCGATCCTTGCATTGGCAAGGATATCGGTCGCACCTGCCGCCAACGCATAGGCTTGACCATCCGGTAACTCTTTTGGCTCGACCAGACATAAATCCGTCAACCCCATGGTTTTCATGGCGCGTGCCACTGACCCCATATTACCGGTATGTGATGTACCGACGAGCACAATACGAATTGGATAGGTCATTGGTTTACCTTAAAAATTGAGCTTAACTACAGGCTGTTAGCTGTGCACTAGCAACGAAAATGGCGGCGATTTTATCACAACCCGGCCAGCGATTGGCAACAGATTAAGCAGTCTGGCCATCTAAAAGTTAAAAATGGCATGGCCGCGTTTAATCGCACTGGTTTTACGCCAAGCCGCGCACATTATTGCAGCCAAGTGAAGCGTGCTTTGTTACACTACCGCCGATTTTACCCAATAAGGATGATATGCATGAACGCTCTGTCGAAAGTGATGTTGTTATGTGGGGTGCTGGCCAGCAGTGCTGTGGTAAATGCCAGTGAAAATCCGCGTCAGGCGCTGGACGCTGCGGTGAAACACCCTGTCCGCTCTGAAGCTAATAAAGCGCGCGATCCACATCGCCGCCCTGTAGAAACCTTAGATTTCTTTGGTGTGACGCCAAAAAGTGTGGTGGTTGAAGTTGCGCCTGGCGGTGGTTGGTATACCGAAATCTTAGCACCATTGCTGCACGCCGAAGGCAAGTACTATGCCGCACATCATCCGGCGAATAGCAGTTCGGAATACGCGAAAAAATCTCGGACCGCGTTTACTGAGAAATTAGCCGGTCACCCCATCTATAGCAAAGTATCTGTGACCGAGTTTGCCCCTGTTGCCGGGCAGCAAATTGCCCCTGCCGGCAGCGCTGATGTGGTACTGACCTTCCGTAATTTGCACAATTGGTACATGCAAAAAGGTGATGAAAGCCTACTCAATGCCTACAAGAGTTTTTATGCTGCGTTAAAACCAGGCGGTGTGTTGGGCGTGGTTGAGCATCGTTTACCTGAAAGCAAAATCGGCACCGATTGGTCAAAAACCGGTTATATGCCACAAAGCCTGGCCATCAAATTGGCCAAAGAAGCAGGCTTTGTCTTAGAAGCAAGCAGCGAAATTAACGCCAATCCGCGCGATACCGCTGATCATCCGAATGGTGTTTGGTCATTACCTCCGTCACTGGCGGGTAAAGACAAAGATAAAGAAAAGTTTTTAGCCATTGGTGAAAGTGATCGAATGACCCTGAAATTCCGCAAACCAGCGAATAAATAAATCTGATAAGCCGAGCTCTGCCTCGGCTTATTTTTTGCGCGCTGTACCCTTCTCAATGTTATAAATGGCTCGAAGTTATAAATGGCTCGATATTCGAACGACCTTAAGTGCAACGTGACGCTACCTTGCGGTAGCCAACCATAAGTGGACCTATAGATGAAAGTTCTTGTAATCGGCGGCGGTGGCCGCGAACACGCTCTCGCTTGGAAAGCGGCAGCATCACCTTTAGTGCAGCAGGTTTTTGTCGCGCCGGGGAATGCCGGCACGGCGTTGGAACCTAACTTGACCAATGTTGCTATCGCGGCAGATGACGTGAGTGCACTGCTGGCATTTGCGCAACAAGAAGCCATTGATCTGACGATCGTAGGTCCTGAAGCGCCACTGGCAAAAGGTGTGGTCAATCAATTTCGTGCCGCTGGCCTGAAAATTTTTGGCCCAACCCAAGCGGCGGCACAACTGGAAAGTTCAAAAGCTTTTGCGAAAGACTTTTTAGCTCGACATCAGATCCCGACCGCCAGCTACGGCACCTTTACCGATAGTGCCAGTGCCAAAGCCTTTGTGGAAAAGATGGGCACGCCGATTGTCATTAAGGCCGATGGTTTAGCTGCCGGGAAAGGCGTGATTATTGCACAGCAGCAAGCCGAAGCCTTTGCTGCCATTGACGATATGCTCGCGGGTAACAAATTTGGCAGCGCCGGTAGCCGCGTGGTCATCGAAGAGTTTTTAGTGGGCGAAGAAGCCTCATTTATTGTGATGGTTGATGGCACCACAGCCTTAGCATTCGCGTCATCACAAGATCATAAAGCACGTGATGATGCTGACCAAGGCCCCAACACCGGCGGCATGGGCGCATACTCGCCTGCCCCCGTAGTTACGCCTGCCGTGCATGATTGGGTGATGCAACATGTGATTTATCCCACGGTGCGGGGTATGCAAGCCGAAGGCGAAACCTACACCGGTTTTCTTTATGCCGGTCTTATGGTGGCGCCCGATGGCAGTGCCAAAGTGTTAGAATTTAACTGTCGTTTTGGCGATCCGGAAACACAGCCCATTATGCTGCGTTTACAATCTGATTTGGTTGAGCTCTGTGTCGCCGCGGTGGACGGTAAACTCGAGACACAACAGATCGAATTTGATAGCCGTGCCGCTGTGGGTGTGGTACTGGCAGCGGGCGGGTACCCAGATGACTATCGCAAAGGTGATGTTATTCACGGTTTGTCCGATGCGGCATTGTTACCTGGCAAAGTGTTTCATGCCGGTACCCAGTTACAACAAACGACGACCGATGCACCTGCCGTTGTGACTGCCGGAGGTCGCGTGCTGTGCGCTACTGCCTTAGGTGATACCGTGACAGAAGCACAGGCAGCCGCCTATCGCTTAGTTGATAGCATCTGCTGGGATGGCGTATTTTCGCGCCGCGACATTGGCTATCGCGCTATTGCCCGCGAAAACAAAGCGAAAACCACAGCGTAACACCTTGAAATGCGCGACCACGCCTGCTGGGTTCACCGGCCGTGGTAGCGCACACGCGTGCTAGACTCCGGTGTGTCTACCCCCAAGCTACAGCCATGACCAGCTGGGTCAGCATGGCTTAAGAATAGTGTCGAATGTGCCTGCGGTGCCTTGTTTGCGGCCTGAGATCTGGCACTGGTCGTACGTTATGGGTAGTGTGCCGTACTTGCCAGCAAGCTGGCGCGATAATCGCTACTCTTACGCCACACCACCTTGATGCCGATGTTAGCTTACTCAGCCACGGCACACCTAAGCCCAAACGAGCATGGCTATCGATGTCAACAGCTATCGATGTCGACATCAACTACCGTATCATGTGTGATTACCAACGCCTGCCGCATTCACTGAAGCGAGCTTGGCGGTTGGCGATAAGGTGTTGAGACTTGTGAATAGTCACTTGCATTCGAATATAAAAACATGTTTTCAATCACTTACCCCAAAACCGGGTGGTAAGTATTCACGGTATACGCTGTTGTATATAAGCTTTGTTAGGAACGAAATTATGCATACTGCCCCAACAACTCCCCGAGGTGCTCGTCGCATCACGCCGATGCTGCTGCTCGCATCGAGCGTAGTTCTGCCATGGTTTACCAGTTCGGTCGCCGCAGCCACCTGCCCGACGGCAAGTCATCAAATCGCCGACATCCAAGGCCAAACCGATATCAGCCCCTTGCAGGGGAAAGTTGTGACGATTCAGGCCACCGTACAAGCGCTGCTGTACACCGATAGCAAGCAGCCACAGGTTGTATTACAAGATGATTCCAACGCCGCATTGATGGTGATTGAAACCGATTTCGCGCGTATAGCAAAAGTTGGTCAACGCTGGGCGTTGACTGGAACCGTCAGAGAAATACACCAACATACCAGTTTGACGAATCTAAGCCACAGTCAGCATTGTGGTGTCGGTACGCGCTACCCTGCTACCACCGTGCAGTTACCGGTGAAGGATCTATCACAGTGGGAGCGCTACGAAGGGCTTTACCTTAAATTTAGCCAGCCGTTAATCGTGAACGATAGCCATGGGTTAGGTCGATATGGTGAGCTCACGGTCGCCGATAAACGGCTGTGGGTGAGTACTGAGGTTGCCCAACCCGGTGATGAAGCTCGTGCGTTAGAAGCCCAACAACAAAAACATCAGCTGGTGATCGATGATGGTATATGGAAACAAAATGCGGAGCCCATTCGTTTCCCAAGTACAGGCCTAAGTGCCAACCATAGTATTCGGGTTGGCGATACACTCACACAGGTGGAAGGTTTTTTGGTTCAGCAAAAACCTGGCTATCGCTTAGTGCTAAGTCAAGCTCCCTTGCACCAAGCCACCAATCCTCGACCGCAAGTACCCGCCCGTGCGGCCGCCGATGATCTTCGCGTTGCCAGTTTTAACGTATTAAATTATTTCACCGCGCATGACAAAAACCCGCGCTTCCCAACCAAGCGTGGCGCCAGTAACGCCGATGAATTAGCGCGGCAACAAGCCAAAATGATTGCCGCATTGGTCAGCTTGGATGCCGATATTATTGGGCTATTGGAAGTGGAAAATAACGGTTTTGGTCAAGGCAGTGCAATACAGACCTTAGTGCAGACGCTCAACAAACAATCGCCTCATGCCGATTATCAATGGGTTGAGCCTAAAACCAGCCCAGGCACGGATGACATCATGGTGGCCATGATCTACCGCAGTAGTAAAGTCACACCGATTGGCCAAGCCGCAACCCTTACCACTGGGCCTTTTGTGCGCGGTAGTCGGCCACCGCTGGCGCAAAGTTTTACCCATATCGCCAGTGCACAAGCACTAACGGTCAGTATTAATCATTTTAAATCCAAAGGCAGCTGCCCAAAAACGGCGAGCCCAGATCAAGATCAAGGCGATGGTCAAGCGTGTTGGAACCCGACTCGGGTGGCGGCAGCTCAGGCACTATCGGCATGGTTGAAACAAAACCCTACCGGCGTGGCAACCGAACACCGTTTGATCATGGGTGATTTAAACGCCTATCGCTTAGAGCAACCCCTGCAACAATTAACCAAGGATGGCTGGCAACATTTGGGGGGGGATAAGCCGCAAATATCCTATGTGTTTCAAGGGCGTAGCGGCAGTTTAGACCACGCGCTGGCCTCTGCACCTTTAGCCGCCAAATTACAGCGGATCGTGCATTTAGGCATTAATGCCGAAGAGCCGGAGGTGCTGGATTACAATATGGAATTTAAATCTAAAACGGCACAAGAACGGCTATTTGCCCCGAACGAATTCCGCTCCTCAGATCACGACCCGTTATTGATGGATTTTCGCTTTTAAGCATAAAAATCTATCAAGCCACCGAGGTGGCGATTGACGGCAAATGGTTCATTATGACGAAGGCCAGCACCCGCTGGCCTTCTTGTTTTAATAAGCTTTATTGGCGTGAGACGATGGCCGCGTTTTAGTATCTAAAATCCTAAGACTCGGTCAATGCGAGCGTTTTACAGTAACGCATGCACAAACATGGCAATGATGCAGGCAACACCGAGCGTCCAAATGCTCGAGCGAAGGACATCGCGATCCGCCAAGTAGGCCCAACAGAATAATACTCGGCACAGTACAAAGCCCCATGCCAGCCCCACCAGCCATTGACTTTCCACACGTCCCATCAGCATGTTGGCAGCCAAGGCTGCTAAAAACAATTGTAACGCCTCAAAACTATTGTAGTGCGCCGCATTAGCGCGAGCCGCAATACCGGTTAAATGTTGCTGTTGCACGCGCGGATGATGGTTGTCATAGCCTTCGCTGGCAAGCAGAGCCTTAATCAGCGGCACGCGCACCACATAGGGGATCAACACTAACACCAGTAACGCAATAACTAAACTACTCATGATGCCTCCGTTTGACAGACAAACGCCAAAAGCTGTTGGCTAGGATCGAATTGAAAACGCGTGATCTTGCCATCACAAAACGCGGCCAAGTCCAACCAAGGTTGCCATTGTGCGGCATCATAGCGCCACAACTGCTGCTGTTGACTGGCGAGCAAATCGCCATCTGGGCTAAAACTTAATGATTCGGTATTGGTAGGTAAAGCAATCACAGGTTCCGCATGTGACTGTGCCGGATCAAATTGCCATAACCACATGGCATTTTCTACCGTGGACGAATTTGCCACCGATGTGCCTAGAGTCGCTGAACTAGCTACCGTTAAAAACTGACCTTGCAAGGGTGCCGTGACATAAAAATGGCCCGTTTTAGGATGTCGAAGAAGCGAACGACCGATATCGCGTAAAATGACGCGCTGCTCGCCTTGGGCATTTTGATACACCGCGCGATGCGGTTCTAGCTTATTTTCAAGCTGAAACACCAGTACATCGCCATGCGTTCCAAGCACATGATAGCCGACATCACGCAATTCAGGCCAAAGCGGTGCTTGACTTAATTGACCTGACATCGCCCCCCGCGCGGTATCCACGCTCGTTTGAATGGACCATAAGCGCTGCAGACCATCAGGTTCCACCACGACCACGGTTAATAGATCGGGCGAGGTGGGATGAGGCGTTGCGGAAAACTCTCCTGTCGCTGAACTTAAAAGCGGTGATATCGTTGCAGGGGGCGTGGCGGATAACTCGGCAGCACCTGACGCCATGATTTGTGGCACCTTGACCTGATATATATCAGTCGCCAGCGCGCCTTCTCCGGTTTGTTTGGTGAAATAAAGCCACTGGCCATCATGACTAAACACAGGTTGGTTGAGATAACCTGGTGCGGTAATTTTGTGCAATAAACGCGCTGGCTGTTGTTCGGTAGCCAGCTGCAGCAATAACAACTGTTGTTCTGTGTGAGGTTCTTCATCCATACAACCGGTAACCAGCAGGGTCATTGCCAGTCCAAGCGCGAGAGGTATACGCATAACATCCCTTATTGTTGATTTTACTTGGGAGCACCCACGTCTCGCTGCGTTGGTACTGATTTAAACGCAACACCCGACAACAGGCGATAATTCTATGTATTTCAATAATATTCATAAGAATAACTACAATGCAACCACAGATCGCATGGGCAATGCTGCTGATGAACTGCATGGTGAATACGTGACGAAACACAACAAGGTCCTGTCGCGCACAAACACACGGAGCTTGAACGATACTGGAGGACGCTGTAGCGAACAAAGTTGCAGCAGCCCCACTTTATCCTTTATGGTAAGTAAAAGCCAACGCTCAAGGAGCCTTGATGTCACAGCGCCATCCTATCATTGCCGTAACCGGTTCATCCGGGGCCGGCACCACGACGACCACCAACGCCTTTACGCATATCTTTCGCACGCTCGGCTTACATGCAGCTATGGTCGAGGGCGATTGTTTTCATCGCTTTAGTCGGCCCGAAATGGAAGTCGCAGTGCGTAAGGCGAAAGAGCAAGGTCGATATATGAGTTATTTTGGTGCCGAAGCCAATGATTTTGCGGCGTTAGAAAACTGCTTTCGTGAATATGCCAGCACAGGGATGACCAAAACGCGTCATTATTTACACACCTTTGATGAAGCCGTGCCGTTTAATCAGCTTCCAGGTACTTTTACGCCATGGCTACCGATTGAAGCAAATACGGATTTGCTGTTTTACGAAGGTTTGCATGGTGGCGTCGTGACCGAGCAGCACAATGTCGCGGCCCATGTCGATTTACTGATTGGGATGGTTCCTATTGTCAATTTGGAATGGATCCAAAAAATCTTTCGCGATACGTCTGAGCGCGGCCACAGTCGCGAAGCTGTGATGTCCAGTATCGTTCGCAGCATGGACGACTATGTCAATCACATTACACCGCAGTTTTCCCGAACCCATATTAACTTTCAACGGGTGCCTACCGTCGATACCTCAAACCCATTTAGCGCCAAAGACATCCCATCCTTGGATGAGAGTTTTGTGGTGATCCGCTTTCGTGGCATCAAGCATGTCGATTTCCCATATTACTTACAAATGATCCATGGCTCATTTATGTCTCGCGTAAATACATTAGTTGTACCGGGAGGTAAGATGGGACTGGCGATGGAGCTGATTCTAACGCCCCTGATTGAAGCCTTAATGCAGCGCCGTTAATCACAGATATCCAGTAAAGATGTCGTGACACCACGGTAGCAGCTCAAGAGTTCATGAAGCATTTGCGATGAGCGGTGATGACTTTCCACCTTCACCCATCGCAAACTATCTCGCCGCACGACGGCCTAAGCTAAATTTTACGATGCGGAGAGATCAGGAAGATTGCGGCCGTAGAAAATTTCGCGCATTTCTCGCTTCACTTTCATATTGATTAACTTGCGCTCATCCTCACTCAGCGAGTCAACGCCCGCACCAAACAAATAATTGTTCAAGTCATATTCCTTGAGCATCATCTTGGTGTGGAAGAGATTCTCCTGATAGACATTCACATCAATCATTTGGAACGCTTGCTTGGTTTCTTCATCCATAAAATTTTGAATGGAATGGATCGGATGATCAATGTAGTGTTTCACGCCGTTCACATCACGGGTAAAACCGCGCACACGATAATCGATAGTGACGATATCGGATTCAAAGCTGTGGATCAAAAAGTTAAGTGCTTTGAGGGGCGAAATCACGCCACAAGTCGACACTTCAATATCAGCCCGGAAGGTACAAATCCCATCATGCGGATGATGTTCAGGATAGGTGTGGACACAGATATGGCTTTTATCTAAATGCGCCACAACCGCATCCGGCCGAGGTCCAGGATGGGCTGAGTTATCGTGGGTGTTATGCGCCCCGTCGATGGGCTCTTCACACACCAAAATAGTGACACTTGCACCCTGTGGATCGTAATCTTGCCGCGCAACATTTAAAATATTGGCGCCAATGATATCAACGACTTCACTAAGAATGTCGGTCAGTCGATCGGCGTTATATTGCTCGTCGATATACGAAATATACTCTTGACGATGCTGCTCGGTTTGGGCGTAACAGATGTCATAAATGCTAAAACTTAGGCTTTTGGTTAAATTGTTAAAGCCATGCAGCTTCAATTTTTCAAAAGGTTTGACCACGGTATTAGATCTCCACTGTGGCGAACAACATGCCACAGTATAGTGCATACAAAAGAAATATTAAGCGGCGATGCTATGCCGATTTCGGCGCCACTGGGGATGGCAACACTGAAAATGAATGTGTCACCGTCATGGCTTGTTGCAACATGATGGACACTGAACAGTATTTTTCTGCCGACAAATTCACCGCACGTTCGACATGCTTTTCACTGACATCAAAGCCTGTGACTTCAAAATGAAGATGAATACTTGAGAATACGCGAGGAATAGTATCAACACGCTGCCCCGTTAAAATCACTCGGCATGCGGTGACCTGCTGCTGTGCTTTTTGTAAGATGCTGACCACGTCAACCGATGAACATGCACCCGCTGACATTAACAAGGTCTCCATCGGCGTCGGAGCAACGCCATCGTCCTTATTGGAGTCAAACACCACAGTGTGACCAGAACCAGAACGGCCAATAAATTGACTTTCCCCCGCCCATGCCACTGACGCTGTTAGTTGATTTTCGCCTGCCATTTTGCGTTACCTGTCTGAAAACAAAGCAAACATTCTACGTAAAACAGCCCAATGTCGCCAGTGTTCCAACCGATTAATCCATCAAATGCGCCACTGCGGTATCAAATAAATTTTTGATCAAAAGTGCGACTTCATTGATAAGCTCGATCTGCTCTTCCGTCGCCGGTCGCTCAATCACAGACGACAACACTTCCTGAAAGTCATACATAATACCGTCGACTTCACGAATGATTTGACTGCGATGAATCATCTCTAACTCCGTATGCTGAGTGCACAGAGAAATAATTTGTTCTGCGATCAGCTCTTCGATAATCACGCCAAGCGTTTTACCATGTGATGTAGGCGTGCCCGCCTGCTGAAACAAGGCCAAATGCTCAGTTAAAAATTGGATCAAATGTTCATAACCGGGTTTATCAGTAACCATGATGGAAGACCACTTGTCGTAAGACCTAATCACGCCAATCTGCCATAGCCCACCAGCAGGGTAAAGTGCTATGACAACTATTTTCTTGCCACTCCAACCTAAGGCTGGAGGTACCTTTTCAAACCATGCGCCTAAGTTTACACCATAACGTTCTCAACTGCGGTGGCGATCACACGCGAAGATATCCATAACGGATTTTTATGGTTCATGGCTATGGTGGATTGTAACACCTGCTCCGCTAACCACATGAGCAGGCATCATTGACGTCAAAAATAACTATTGCAGAGTCTGTCATCAACGCAAGCAAAACATGCGTTGCGTCGCTTGCTAAAAGGCTCCCAATGGCAGAGCGTGACCTACCTAGGCAAACGATAAACCTGGCGATAACTGCGCAGGCAACTGCAATTGCGCTAACTCAACCGATGCGACCGGGTATGCGCAGTAATCTGCCGCATAATAAGCACTGGCTCTATGATTGCCACTGTTGCCGATGCCACCAAAAGGTGCTGCCGAACTGGCCCCCGTAATGGGACGATTCCAATTCACAATTCCAGCGCGGATATGCCGGAAAAACTGCTGATACAACGCCTCATTATCGGATAACAAACCAGCTGATAATCCATACTGCGTCTGATTAGCCGCTTCCATTGCCGCCGCAACATTCGGTACTCGAAATACTTTTAATAAAGGGCCAAAATGCTCTTCATCGGGCATCTGTTTCACGGCCGTGCAATCCAAGATCCCTGGTGATAACAACCCGGTTTGTTCAGCCATGAGCCGCATCGGCAGCAACACCTCTGCCCCCAACTGCTGTAACTGTGCTTGTACCGCCAACATGCCCTGTGCCGCCTTCGCAGATATCATCGCGCCCATAAAAGGTGCAGGTTCTGCAAAGGCATCGCCAATCTTAATTTGCTGCGTCACCGCCAATAACCGTTGTAAAATCGCATCACCTTCGGCATCTTGCAGCAGATACAAGCGTCGAGCACAAGTGCAGCGCTGCCCTGAGGATAAAAACGCCGATTGAATGATGTCGTGCACGGCCGCGTCAATATCAGCCACTTGATGCACCAACAAGGGGTTATTCCCGCCCATCTCTAACGCCAGAATTTTATCTGGCCGACCGGCAAATTGCTGATGCAACAGCTGGCCCGTGGCGGAGCTGCCGGTAAAAAATAAGCCATCAAGTTCAGGATGCGCCGCGACGGCTTTACCGGTCGCCACCTGTCCTTGCACCAGATTTAACACTCCAGCAGGTAATCCAGCCGCCTGCCACAAGGCGACCGTTTTTTCAGCTACCATCGGGGTTAAATCGCTGGGTTTAAATACCACAGTGTTACCTGCTAACAATGCCGGGACTATATGGCCGTTGGGTAAGTGGCCAGGAAAATTATAAGGTCCGAACACCGCCACCACGCCATGGGGTTTATGCCGAACAAAGGCTCGCCCTACCGGCATCGGTGCTTCACGGCTGCCGGTGCGCTCTTGATAAGCACGAATAGAAATATCGATTTTACCGATCATCGCCGCAACTTCGGTTTTACTCTCCCATAGCGGTTTGCCTGTTTCGGCGGCAATAATTTCAGCCAGTTGCTGCTGCTGCGCTTGTAGCTGTGCCGCGAAGGCTTGTACATAGCGCTGACGTTGCTCGGCGGTTAAATCAGCCCATGCAGGAAATGCAGCTCTTGCCGCCGCATAGGCAGCATCGACATCCGCGGCGGTGGCGCTTTGGGCTTGCCAAATGACCTGGTTGCGTGCCGGGTTTACCGATTGAAAAACCTCACCTTGCCCCTGTTGCCATTTCCCCGCAATAAATAAACCAGCATGGGGAGTCTGATGCTGTTCGGCGTGTAATTCTGTGCTCATCTAAACATCCTTGAACGATACCTTTGTTGTATCGGTTTTATGTCTGTATCGGCGCGCAAGCCGTAACCATCTCTGCGTAAGATGACGTGGTTCATGGATGTGTTACGGCAGCAAAACAGCGCGACTGTTGAGAATTCGGTGGTACCCAATGCCATCACTTAGGCAGGTTCGGCACCACGACCATCGGTGTTATAAACGCGCCAGTCGGACCCAATCGCCATCGACGACCCCTAACGACGCCGCCACCTCCGGGGGTAAATTGACGCTAAATTCACTCTCTAACACATGCAAATGCGTCCAAGTGGCACGGAATTGATCTAGCTGCGTGTTGCATATGAGGTAAGGTTGGCCACCGCTGACAGGTGCAATCCGAACCTGCAAACGCCGACTATTTCGAGCGGTACGGATATGCTCGAGCTTGGCTTCTACGGTGGGGCCTGCGTCAAAAATATCGACATAACCAGTGGTAGAAAAGCCTTCAGCTTGCAACAGCGCAAGTGCGGGCTTGGTTTTTTCGTGCACTTGCCCAATCACGGCTTGTGCTTCTTTACTTAGTAAACTGACATAAATCGGATACTTTGGCATGAGCTCCGCGATAAATACTTTTTGCCCAATCCCGGTTAAGTAATCGGCCGTGGGAAAATCGACGGAAAAGAAGTGTTCTTCCAGCCAACGCCAAAAAGGTGAGTTGCCTTTTTCATCCGAGACGCCACGCAACTCCGCAATCACGCGATCGGCAAAACGCTGGCGAAATTCCGCCATAAACAAAAAACGAAAGCGTGATAACAAACGCCCATTGTGTTTTAAACGCCGATCCTCACGAAGGAACAAGGTACATAACTCAGTGGCGCCCGTGTAATCATTGCACAGGGTTAAAATATCGACCGTATTGTAGACACCAAGTGCACGTGACGTATGCACGACTTTGCCCAGATGATAGTGATAAAAGGCATCATCAAGACCTACCGCCGCTTCTATGGCACTCGTGCCACAGATGTGTCCTGAGCTGGTATCTTCCAACACAAACAAATAGCCTTCATCGCCGGGTTTGGATACCTCTTTGACAAAAGATTGCTCCGAACGATTGATCTTGCGCTGCAGTAACTCGTCGTTCACCGGCAGTGACGTAAAACCATGGCCCGACTCTACCGCCATTGCATAAAGCGCTGGATAATCGGCAGCTCGGATTGGGCGAATAACCATCATAGTCGCTGTCTCCACAGATACGGCGGGTGCTTCAGCCCGCCTCATTTTTGCTTTGCGGCCTCGTTTATTATTCGATGAGGCTCTGCTTCGGGTGTATTCAATAATTAATGGGTTGCCTGCACGACCTGAGCCACGGCGGCTTCAAAGCGCTGCATACCTTCACGAATATCGTCAGGCGTGATCACAAGGCTGGGCGCAAAACGCACCACATCAGGTCCTGCGACCAAACTGAGTAATCCATGCTCAGCGCTCGCCAAGAAAAAATCGCGCGACCGCCCTTTAAAACGCTCATTCAGTACCGCCCCCAGTAGCATGCCTTTGCCACGAACGGCACTAAACACATCATATTTGGCATTGATCCGGTGTAATTCAGCGCGGAATAATTGCTCATTTTCCAGTACCTGAGCCATCACCGCAGGTTGATTGATGGTGTCTAACACCGCCAACGCCACCGCGCAGCCCAGCGGATTGCCGCCATAGGTGGAACCATGGGTGCCTACTTTTAAGTGCGCCGCGATGGTATGGGTTGTTAACATAGCCCCAATAGGAAAACCACCGCCTAACGATTTCGCCGTCGTTAAAATATCAGGGGTGACACCACTATGCATATAGGCATAGAGTGCCCCTGTGCGTCCTACCCCGGTTTGCACTTCATCAAAAATCAATAACGCTTGATGGGCATCACACAATTCGCGCAAGCCCTGTAAAAACTCAGTGGTAGCCGGCAGAATACCGCCTTCACCCTGAATTGGTTCAACGATCACGGCACAAGTTCGATCGGAAATCAGCGCTTTTACGCTGTCTAAATTATTAAATTCTGCATGCAGTACCGCGGCAGGTTTGGGACCAAAACCATCTGAATAACTGGCTTGACCGCCGACCGTGACGGTAAAAAATGTCCGACCGTGAAAGCTTTTGCCAAAGGAAATAATGTCCATCTTGTGCTCGCCGACGGTATCTAAGGCATAACGACGCGCGAGTTTTAATGCGGCCTCGTTGGCTTCGGCACCTGAATTGGCAAAATACACCTTATCCGCAAAGGTATTGGCCACCAGCGCAGCCGCCAGCTTTAACGCAGGTTCGTTGGTCATGACATTACTTAAATGCCAAATTTTGTTGGCCTGCTCTGTTAACGCTTGCACTAATGCCGGATGACAGTGCCCTAAGCTACTGACAGCAATGCCGCCGGCAAAGTCCACATATTCACGATCCTGTTGATCCCACACGCGCGACCCCATTCCTCGAACTGGAATAATGGCGGCGGGGGCATAGTTGGGCACCATCACTTCATCAAACAACGCGCGGTTGACGATCACAGCATCAGACATCATCGACTCCTTGAGCAACATTAAGCAAGATTGGCTGCCTGCAACATGCAAGCAGTGGGTTTGTTATTCAGATGGACCTTGCTTTTATTGCAAGCACGCCAGCGATACACATCCTACGCGGCGTTGTCGTTACGCATAGTGGCGAACGACCTACTGGCATAGTCACGACCCTAAAAATCGTTGATAAAATACGCAAGATCAAAAGCATTATTACAGATAAATTTGGCGCTGTCTTGAGCAAAAGCCAAGCAAATCAAGGGCTCCAGATAGATTTGCAGCTGAAATGAATAACTACGCACACAAAAATACCCAAAAGCGTCGTCAGGGCGTAAAGCTACCGTTATCGTAGCTTTACGTTGTAAGGACATCATGCCAGACCACAGTGTTCAGTGCTGTCTTGCATGAATATGGCAAAAAAATTAGAGGGTATTGAGTTTATTCAAGGGTGTTTGCTGCAAAATATGAAACGCAGGTTCAGAAAGCTGGACATGACTGCGCCAAAACAGGTCTTCATCGTCGCTGAGTAATTGCTGCTGTTTTAAGTAGCGGCTGCCAACAAAATACCACGCTTGCAGCACCACTTGGGCATTGACATGCGAGCGACTAAAACTAGTTCCTGCACCGATTTGATCGAGCACTTGTGCCAAGGGCAACCGCTTCAGATTCCATCGCGCTAACAAATCCGCGCACAAGGTTGGGGCAAATTCTTCAAAACAGCTGATTAAAAAACCTGCGTCGGCGTCGAGTGCGTCAATCACATCGGTTAATTCTTGATCACGGTCATCACGAGCCGCCAGTAATGCTTGTTGTTTTACCTCAGCATAAGTCCGTAGATAGGTGCGAGTGATGGCAAAATAACCTAAATGTTGAAACAACGCACTGCAAAAACAGACAAAAGGATTGGCGCCTTGCTCTTGCGCCAACCGTCGGGCGGCCAACGCCACTGCCAGACTGTGCTCCCACAATCGATGCTTAAAAGGAGGGAAGGGATCGGTGGCGTGAGGTAAACATCGACGCAAGGCATACACGGGGATCAATTGTTGTAGCGTTTCAATCCCCAATAAACCCAAGGCAGTTTTTAACTCTTTGACCATCTGACCGGATGCGGGCCTATGTGCGGGCTGGTTTACTAAGCGAAAGAGATCATCCTTCAACCAGGAGACTGGTTGGATCACGGCCTCTAATTGGGTCAATGTTAATGCTCGTGCCGACAATGCATCAAGCACCGCTGGAAATTCATCCCCTAGATTAAAGAGTTGCCCTGCCGCCACATCGGCGTGACTGAGACGAAGCACCAATAATTCAGCGACCAAATCATGCAAATGTGCTTGGGTAAACTCACTAAATTGCGCGCGCGCTGCCGAGCCCGCTTGCCGAGCTAACTGTGCTTGCCGTTCCACATCCAACATATTTTGCCGTAACTGCGCGGCATTTTGCTGACGCGACGGCATACGCATCGCTTTGGTCTTTTTTGGCACTTCGAGCAGCTGTTCAATATACCGCTGCACCAGCGGCTCGGTTGGGTTACCCATAACTACAACCCCTTAACTTTTATTATTATCATTTGGCTGGCAACCATGAATTCCAATACTGTCGAAACGACTATCTATCACAGTCCTGCGCGAACTAGCTACATCATTTATCATGCAGTTCCAGCTTTGAGGATTGATATTTTGCTTCACGTTCTGCACCTGCATGCGCAGTGTAACGCAGGGATGCGGCATCATGAACTGCTTACGCACAATCTGCACAGATCTGCACAAAGTTTGCCAACAATTCTAACCCTTGTTGCGTCAAAATCGCCTCAGGGTGAAATTGTACACCATGGATCGGCAAGGTTTTGTGCGCAAGCCCCATGATTTCACCGGCGGGCGTTTCACCGTTTAAGGTCCACGCCGTCACCCTCAGGCAGTCAGGTAGCGTTTCTGGCGCCACCACCAAGGAGTGATAACGCGTGACATCAAGCGGATGCGCAAGCCCTTTAAATACGGAGCTATCATCATGTTCAATCAAGGAGTTTTTACCATGCATGACTTTACCCGCACGCACAACCTGAGCACCAAAGGCTTGAGCAATCGCTTGGTGGCCCAAACAAACCCCCAGGATGGGTAATGTATCGGCAAAATGATGAATCGCCGCTAACGAGATCCCCGCTTCATTTGGACTACAAGGCCCAGGAGAAATCAGCAATCCTTTGGGTTTTAATGCCGCAATGGTTTCGATATCGATAGCATCATTACGAAAAACCTGCACCTCTTGCCCCAGCTGCGCAAAATATTGCACCAAATTCCAGGTAAAAGAGTCGTAGTTATCGATCATCAACAACATGGTGTGTAAAACCCTTACATCTATCCGTGGTTATACCTACAAACGTTGGCTATTATCGCTTGGTTTGAGCGGATTAACTACCTTCGTTAAGGCATAAAAGCAGTAATAGCACACAGAAAAGTGCAGTTTTGCGTGTGCATATATCTAATATGCCTCGGAAAAATCTCGGTACATTACAGGGCTTGAATCTCAGAACGCTTGAATCACAATTTAAGCCATCACGGAATGCATCTAATGATGCCTAATTTTATGGTACAAGCTTAAGAACGACAGCGGCATGACGGAAAAGGCCAATGAGTAAACGCACTCCCACAATTTATTCATTAACCGCATTGCAGATTAAAACGCAAACCACAGTGCAAACCACAGTGCAAACCACAGTGCAAACCACAGTGCAAACCACTGTGGCATCACTGATAACGACTTAGAGCCGCCATTTAGGCGAGCTATTTGTGGCGGGTACTATTTAACTTCCACCGAAAATTCTTTATTACCGAACTTACGGGCAAACCGAGTTAAGGGAATGTCGTTACAATGGACATCCAAAAAATACCGATCCGGTTTATTCATTTTGGCGCGCAAGGCAATAAAAGCGTCATTGGAGGTCGCAGCAGCAATACAAACCTCGGCATCATTCACATCACCTGATTTTTCAAAAGCAAACACTTGAATCGTCTGATCGTTACCTTCACCGTCCGCTTGGTACTTTCGGGCAAATTGCTGCAGACTTAAGTTGTTACAGGTAAATTTATCTAACGCCTCAGTACTGATTTTATACTGCGCCGCTTTTTGGGCGAGCGCCTCTTCCGACGTTGCCGCGGCAATACACACTTCTGAATAAATCGAAGAATCAGCATTCACAAATTTCACGTCTTCCGCGAACACTGTAGTCGATACCCCAAACATCACGAACAAACTCAACAGTTTTTTCATAGCCTAGGCCTCAAAAAGTCACGAAATGGCAGAACCCATAACGCTCTAACTCTAGAACAGCCACCCTGCTTGTAAAGCCGGGATTGCAAAGAATCGTTACTCTTTTTGCGTCATCATCGCAACGCTTGAAATGCTGTCGCATGCATGCTGCAACTGTTGCTTTTGATACAGATACTTACAATTTGTCGTCGCTTTATTGCAACATATTCGTTACAGTTAAACTTTGAACAAGGAGCTTGATATGTTGCAGATCGATATCCATCAAATCAGTAAAGGCTACCAGAACGTGCAAGCGGTCAATAATGTCAGCTTCAGTGTGCATTCTGGTCAAATTGTTGCCCTCCTCGGTCCCAATGGAGCCGGGAAATCATCCTTGATTCGCATGCTAGTGGGCTTAACACGGCCCGATCATGGCCATATTAATATTCAAGCCCACGGTCAGGCCTACACGCAATTACCCATGCAAAGTTTTGGCTATTTGCCTGAGGATCGTGGCTTATATCCAGACCAGACGGTGGAGCAAAATCTCAAATATATCGCGACACTGCGCCATGTCAGTGCGGAAGACTACAAAATCGCCATGGATAGATGGTTGCCACGCTTTGATTTACTGGAAAAACGGCACGAAAAATTGGCTAAGTTATCCAAAGGTAATCAGCAAAAAGTACAGCTCATCAGCTGTATTCTGCACCAACCAGCTCTGTTGATCTTAGATGAACCCTTTTCTGGGTTGGATCCCATTAACCAAGAACATGTGGTCGCAATTTTGCAAGAACTCCGTCAACAAGGCTGTGCCATTTTGCTAAGTGCCCATCAAATGGCATTGGTCGAACGTTTGGCTGATCAAATGATTCTACTCAATCGTGGCCATGTGGTCGCACAAGGTGATTTAGCTGCGGTGACGGCACAGTTGGCGGGGCCACGTTTGTTACAAGCCGAGTTTCAAACCCCTGCCGATTTCGCCGCCATTGCCGCTTTACCCGCCGTGCAAACCGCCAGTCCACTGACAGCACAACAGGTGCAATTGACGGTGGATCCTGCGTATAACTTTACCGCCGTGATTACCCAGTTGAGCAGCATTGGTGAATTGGTCGATATCTGTCGTGTTCAGCCTAGCTTGCACGAACTTTACCTCACGGCAATCAAACAGCATAACGCACAATTCGGTCAAGTCACACCAAACTCAGCAAACTCGGACTTCGGCGCTGAAACTACCGCCGAGCCAGCGCAACGTCATGTGGGATAAGAGGAGCTACACTATGTCGATTTGGACAGTCGCCCGTTTTGAATTTTTACGCTATTTCAAATGGAAACAAGAGCTTATTGGGATTGCGCTGATGTTTGTGGGGATAGCGTTGACCTCGCTGTGGCCGTTAATAAAAAATGCTGCCGACAGCGATTATAAAATTGCTATTGTCACCAACGACACCTTACCGAAAGTAGAAGGTTTTCAATTTACCGCCTTATCGACAGATGCAACACAAACAGCACTGCAAGGTGTCGGTGAGGTCTGGGATGGGGTGCTGCTGTTAGAGCCAGAATTTACCCTAACATTAGAACAGCAAGCCAGTTGGCATGCTCGTTTGCAAACCGCACTGCAACAATGGCGGCAACAACAATTGATCGCAGCGCTGCCCTTAAGCGCAGAGCAACAAGCCGTGATCAAGAAAAAGCCCGCATTGACACTCAACTACCAAAAACAACCTGAGCAAAACCGCTCCGATAAAGCGACTAAGCTGCTCAGTATCATGCTACTCATTCTTTTAACCTTAGGGGTATTTTCTGGGTTTGGTTTGATGTTTACCGGCATCACCTCCGAAAAGCAGCATCGCGTCACCGAACAGCTCCTCACCTTGATTACACCTCACCAGTGGATGGACGGCAAAATTCTTGGTATTTCGTTGTTTTGTTTAAAATCCATGTTCAGCACCGGTTTATTGTTATTCATTTTTTTCCAAGTGATGGCGACGTTTAGCGATAAAACACCACCGATGGTCGATATCAGCTTGTTTACTATCGCTGTAATCGTGCTTTATATACTGCTAGGTTTGCTCTTGGTTAACAGTTTTATGGCGGGTTTTGCAGCCACTATCGACGACCCAAACCATTCCAGCCGTAGCATCATGATGTTTTTGCCTAGCCTCCCCTTGGCGTTGTCATTTAGCGTGATGGAAAATGCGGAAGGACTGATGATGCAAATCTTAAGTTTAGTCCCCTTAACTTCATTTGCCGCTATGCCACTACGCATGGCCAATACTGATGTGCCTTGGTATGAGTTGGTCGCCTCATTACTCATTTTGTTGGTCTTCTTGTGGTGGTTAAAAGCAGCAGCCGCAAGAATATTCTTGCTTGGGATTCGCATGTACGGCAAGGAACCTAGTTGGGAATTATTACTGAAAACCTTTCTATTCAAGGGCGTCGCCTAGAGAACATCACGGCGCCATCTCGCCATCACAGGCTCCCGCTGGCGATGTCATTCTGCGGTGAATGCTGCAGTGAATACTGATGTGAATACTGCTGTGAATACTGCTGTGAACAGATTGAGCCGTTCAAAAATAAAACGCCAGTCCTGCTGTGACTGGCGTTTTTTTATAAGATGAATGGATAGATCTCGCAAGGATACACAGGGTATCCCATGATTTATGGCATCACAAAACCAATAGCGTCGTGTACCTTGTGTAACGTTTGCTGTGCACGCGTGCGGGCATTGGCAGCCCCCGCTTGCATCACTTGTGTCAGTGTTGTTTGATCTGCACGTAATTCTTTAAAACGTGCTTGTACAGGTTCTAACAACGCAATCACAGCGTCTGCCACGTCAGTCTTTAAATGGCCGTACATTTTGCCTTCATACTCAGCAACTAAGCTATCAATCGATTTGCCCGTCACGCCAGACAGAATACTCAGTAAATTTGCCACGCCAGGCTTTTGCTCGATATCAAAATAAACACGCGGCGGATCTTCAGAATCGGTCATGGCTTTCTTGAATTTTTTGCTGATCATTTTGGGATCTTCCAGCAATCCCACAAAATTCCAGGGGTTTTCGTCCGACTTCGACATTTTTTTCGTCGGCTCTTGCAAGCTCATGACGCGTGCCGCCACAGGTGCAATATAAGGCTCAGGAATGGTAAAAATCTCACCATGCAATGCATTAAACCGCGCCGCCACATCTCGGGCTAATTCCAAATGTTGCTTTTGATCATGCCCTACAGGGACTTGATTGGCTTGATACAACAAAATATCTGCCGCCATGAGCACTGGGTAGGTAAATAATCCAGCATTGACATTGTGCTGATGGCGTTCAGATTTATCTTTAAATTGCGTCATGCGACTCAATTCGCCGAATTGGGTGTAGCAGTTTAGCAACCACGCCAACTGGCTATGTTCTGCCACATGCGATTGCATAAAAACGGCCGAACGCTTGGGATCAATACCACATGCAAGGTATAAAGCTAACGAATCTAGCGAGGCATTTCGCAGCGCAGTCGGGTCTTGTCGTACCGTGATGGCATGCAAATCCACGATGCAATACAAACAATCGTAATCATTTTGCATCTGATCCCATTGCCGCAACGCACCTAAATAATTTCCTATCGTCAATTGACCAGAAGGTTGTGCCCCACTGAGCACGACTGGCCGCGTTTTTTGTTGTTGTGTGTCCATAACGGATCCTGTGCATTTCCTAAGACGAATAAGTCGTCATTAACCGCCACGGCGCCAAACGCCTGATGGCAAAATGTCTATCGCAGTTCGATACCTAGACTAGATACCTCGGGGCTCGCCGTTTTCAAATGAGCGCACGCCACTTCATGAACTGCGGATTATAAAGTGTTGTGACGCACCTTTGCTAATTCAGCGCGCATGGCTTGGATCACGGCAGCGTAATCAGGTTTGGTAAAAATGGCCGAGCCGGCGACAAACATATCCGCACCCGCGGCAGCAATTTCACCGATATTATCAACCGTAACCCCACCATCAATTTCTAAGCGGATGGGCAGACCACTGACATCAATGCGCTGCCGAGCCGCAGCCAGTTTATCGAGCGTCGCAGGAATAAAGGTTTGACCACCAAAGCCAGGGTTGACCGACATCAACAGCACAACATCGATTTTATCCATGACATAATCTAAGTAGCTCAGCGGTGTCGCAGGATTAAACACTAACCCGGCTTGGCAGCCATGCTGCTTAATCAACTGCAGTGTACGATCAATATGACGCGATGCTTCAGGATGAAACGTAATGATACTGGCACCTGCAGCAGCAAACTGCGGGATCAAGGCATCGACCGGCTCCACCATTAAATGCACATCAATCGGCGCCGTAATACCATAATTACGTAATGCTTTACATAGCATAGGACCAAAGGTCAAATTAGGTACGTAGTGGTTATCCATCACATCAAAATGCACCACGTCGGCACCGGCCTGCAATACCTGTGCGACATCATCACCTAGCCTTGCTAAATCAGCAGATAAAATAGATGGGGCAATCCAATCGGCTTGCATGGCAATTCACTCCAAACGCGTTATCTTTAAAGGCGTTACTCTACCCTAAAACCCGATGTGGCGCAGCCGTTTAGCGCATGCGGTTTTTGCACATAAATCAGGCAGCACTGCACTTTTTTTGCACAACTACCGACTAAACATCGCAGCGAAAAAAGCTATATCATTGATAATTATCAATTTTAAATATTGGCATAAAACTCGTAGTAAAACGTCGGGCTTCAAAGTATCAAGGGATAACATTATGAAAAAAAAATCAATCGCTCAGACCACGCGGCACAAACAGCTTGTTTTTTCCTGTGTTTTACTTCTAAGTTCAATAGGAACTGCGACGGCTTCCGACGCATTTAGCCTGGCGGGAAATGTGGGTTATGTTTCCGATTATGCATTTCGTGGTATTTCACAAACCGATGAAGGCATGGCATTACAGGGCGGACTTACACTAAATCACTCATCAGGATTTTATCTCTCAAGTTGGGGCTCAAATATTGATTTTGGCCAAGGTTCAATGGAATTAGATCTGTTACTAGGCTGGACCGGCGACCTGACGGCTGGCTGGAAAACCGATATTGGCGTAATGCAGTATCGCTATCCGAATGGCGATAGTGATATCGATCAATTTAACTTTGTGGAGTGGTATGCCAAAGCAATTTATCAAGATTTAACCTTGGGCCTTGCTTATAGCAGCGATTATTTTGGTACTGATGTTGAGGGGTATTATTATCTCAGTGCAGACTACAATTACCCGCTGCATGAGCTATTCAGCCTACAATTTCATCTTTCATTAAATCAATTTGATAACAACGATGAATTTGCGACCTTTCTCGCCGCCGGCCCTGTATCCACCGATCGTTATTTGGATTGGAGCTTAGGTGCCAGCACCAGTGTGTTAGGCAGTACAGTATCACTAAAATGGGTGGGTACCGATATTGATGCCAGTGCTGATTGCTATTTATGTGATGATCGCGCCGTACTGAGTATCAGCAAAAGCTTCTAACTCGCCAGCATGGATTTAGCGCAAGCCGGCCACATAGCGTATCTGTTGCTATCTCGTGAAGAGATCCAATGGATACGCTTTGCCGTATGAACACTGCATTAGCATGTTCAATTTGAACTTGCAATGCTTAATGATTAAAAAAACTTGATGATCGCAAATGATTCATCTAAACTGTTCGGGTTTTGAGCACATTCCCCACTTGCTGTCAGTAGCAACGAAACTAAATTTGCTGCCTTGTGTAATTTGACTCAGTGGGTTGGTATGGTTTCTTTGTACTTAAGGACGACACGCAATGAGCATTAAATGTGTAAAATTTGGTTTAACCATTTCTGCCATTGTATTTGCTACGGCGCTGGTTGCGTACAATGTTTCAACTGAACAAACCCGTATTACCGCTTGCCACAATACCGTCAGCCATCATATGGGCGTGCAAGTGATTCAAGTGAGTTGCACCTCCACCTCACAACAAAGCTGGTCGGCATGGTTTAGTGGTAACAGCCGCTCAACCCAGTTCCATTTTGTAGACTTTCTTGAGTTGTTAAATCGGTTTAGTGTTGCAAAGTAACCGTTTTACCCTTTGCGTTTTAGTGCTGAATGTTGCAGATACCACGGCCATAAACAGACGTGCGTTCGGTCTATCGCGTTAAACTCGCACTATATTTCTCACATGAACAATCTCAATCAACATTAAATTCTTGCTGCGTTGCTTTTGGCTATCAGCGCAGACGGTGCGCTGAATACTGCATGAGTATCCATTCCGGCACATGTTAAAACCATATCGATAGCGACCTAGACGCTAAGGCGCGAACAATGCGAGTAATTCAGCAACCTTACCGCGTGTCGCACCTTGTTGGCTGATTGAACGTCCTACTTGAATACTATGTAGCTGCGCCGCCTGATAAATTTTTCGCGTCCAACTGGTATCATGATTGCTAATTAAAACGGTATGCCCTGCGAGTTGTGCTTGTTCAGCAAGATTGGCCAACTCCGCTTGGTCATCTAGGGTAAAACTACTACTGGCGTAAGAGGTAAAACTCGCGGTTTTGGATAAAGGGACATAAGGTGGATCACAGTACACGGCTGCCGCCGGCGGCAGCTGCGCAAAAACGTCTGCATAGGATAAGCAAGTGAACTGAGCTTTGACAGATTTTTGCGCAAAGAACTCTAACTCCGCTTGGGGAAAATATGGTTTTTTATAGGCGCCAAATGGCACGTTAAAACCACCACGACTGTTATATCGACATAGGCCGTTATACCCATGCCGATTTAAATATAAAAACCATAACGAGCGCTGATATGGGTCACGACACGCATTAAACTGTTCTCGGATCGATAAATAACAGCTTTTGCTATTGGTACTTTCATTAAACAAATGTCGAGCATCATCAATGAAGGGCACACTTTGTTGCTGCAATAACTGATACATATGGATCAGATCTGCATTGATATCATTCAAGACATAAGCAGCATAATCGGTATTTAAAAACACCGAACCCGCACCGACAAAAGGCTCGACCAATACATCAGCCGCAGGCAAATGTTGGCGGATCAGCGGTGCCAACAAAAACTTCCCGCCGGCCCATTTTAAAAAGGCTCGGCGCTTGACGGGAGGCAAAGCCTCACGACTATTGAGTTGAGATTTCACTATGGATATCAGCCAAAGGTTTGACAAAGGCATTTGCCAGCGCCGGAGGCAAAGTTTGCCGTTTTTGTCGAGCCATTTGAGCATCCGCAAAAGGCGCTAACACGACGACAAGTTGACGTTGCCCATTTTTTTGGCGAACGTACGTTAAGGTTTTAAATTGAGAAAATGTCTGCTGAAACGAACGTAACGCTGCATCATTCGAAAAAACCACCAGCTGTAATGCATATTGCTGCCCCGACATCGACAATAATTCAGCTTCACCATAGGCATAGCCGTAGGCGGCAGCTTTTTGTTGCCGTGCGGTGCTGTTGCTGCCAATGACACTAGATGTGGTTATCGCTGGATCTGGTTGCGTCTGCGAACTCTGCTGAAGCCCGCTGCTGTCAGAAACCTTAACATCCTCGGTGTTGGTTGTAGCCAGCTCAGTCGCAGCATCCTCAAGCAAATCGGCATCACGGATAGATGCGCTCATATCCAACGATTCGGCAGCCATCTCTGTGGCAATATCACTCTGTTGGGCATTTGATGTGGCCGTACTAACATCAGTCACAGCGCCAAGCGACTGTGTATCAGTGGTTTTGGAGCTCGCATGTGGCTGTTGTGTCGCTTCATCGACTATCATATCTGCGGCTACGCTATCCGATAAGCGAGGCTCTGCAAGCGCTGCGTCATTGGTGGCATCCGTATGAGCGGCTGTGATTGGAGCGGATATTGGCTCTGATTGCATACTTTGAGCAGTATTGAAATCATCACGTTTCGCGAGGGCTGCGGTTTGACTGCTTGATTCTGGAACTGTTTCGAGGTCGGCCACCAGCGCATCGACATTCGCTTTGACGTCAGCGCTTGATATCACGGGCGCTTTAACCACGGTAGGTTCTGGCTCTGGCAGATAGGTCAGTGTTTGCGCATTAGGCTGTGCTAAGCGTTGTTGCTCACTCCACCACCAAAAACCAACCACACTCGCAATCACCGCCAACCCCAGCATAAATACCAGCACAGGCGTCAGTAATGAATATGTTTTAAATTCAGGGGCAACCGACGTTTGCCGTTGCTGTGGGTTAAGTAGCACATGAATATTATTTTGCGCTTGTTCCAAGCGTTCAGCCACACTCAGCGTGCTAAAGCCGCTGCCCTCTAACAATTGTTCAGCATCGTCCAAACTTAGCGGCGGGATCTGTAATTGAACATCCGCACCTGCATCCCCCTGCTCGACTGCAGCAATAATTAAACAAGGCAAATTTCGTAATTCTGGCCATAATTCTGGTGGTAATTGCTCTGCATGATCCAGCACCAATGCCAAAGGTTGCGACGAACGTCGCTCTGCCACCGCTTGGGTTAAACTGGTACGACCATCACCAGCGAAACCATACCAGTGTTCAAGTAGATGCTGACGAATCGCAGGGATCGTTAAATGTGACTCAACCGTCAACAGCGCGATATTGTATTGGGTTGACAACAAGTCGGCGATACTTAAACAAAGCGTCGATTTTCCACTTCCGGCGCCACCGATAACTTCAATAAGTTGCGGCCGATTAAATTCAATCTGAAATGCAAAACGCTCCAACCATTGTCGTTGTGTCGGTAGTAAACCTTTCATGGCGGCAATTTTTTCTGCGATGATTTGCTGCGTCATGAACTGAACACCTGCTGCAATTCTGACTCAGTCACATCACTGACAATCACAGCGGCTCCCACAGCCGTTGGTAAAATAAATCGCATTTTACCCGCCAGCGCTTTTTTGTCAGTTTTCATAAATGGAATAAAATCATTGATAGTCATATGCGCTGGTTTGACCGTTGGTAAGTCAAATGTATGCAGTAATTGTTGCAATGCATAAACATCTTCTGCAGTGACATAGTCGCGACGATGCGCTAATTCCATTGCCATCATCATGCCAACAGCCACGGCTTCACCATGTAGCCATTCACCGTAGCCGAGGAATGCCTCAATGGCATGACCAAAGGTATGGCCTAAATTCAATAAAGCACGATCGCCTTGCTCGGTTTCATCACGGCTCACAATATCAGCTTTCATTTGGCAACAATGCCGAATCATTTGGCTGGTCAGTGTCGGATCGAGCGTCTTAATGCCAGCGCTATGTTGCATTAACCAAGCAAAAAACTGTGAATCGCCCAGCACTGCGTACTTAATAACTTCGGCCATCCCAGCTGCAAACTCACGCTTGGGTAAAGTGTGTAGCATTGTAGGATCAATAAGCACCGCGACAGGCTGTTTAAAAGCACCTATCATATTTTTACCCAGCGGGTGGTTCACTGCAGTTTTACCACCGACCGACGAATCAACTTGCGCCAATAGTGTGGTGGGGATCTGTAAAAAATCTACACCGCGTTGATAGCATGCTGCAGCAAATCCGGTTAAATCGCCGACGACACCACCACCTAACGCAACTAACAACACATCACGATTGACTTTTAAACGCAGCAGTTCCGCCATGATGTATTCAAAGGTGGTTAGCGTTTTGTAGGCTTCACCATCTGGGATAATGATTTGATCAATTTTGCGATGCTCTGCATGGTGTACGTCATACGGCCATACAACCTGCAACAAATGCTGGGTTTGCGCTAAAAAAAGTGGCGCAAGCGTGTCATTGGTAATGATCACTATATGCCGATATGTTGCTATCCAAGGGATCTGCGTGCTGAGGAGATCACCGGAGTTTAACTCCGGTGCGATCAAAATTGGGTAACTGCGCTGGCCAAGTTGAACGGCAACTTTTTCCATCGCCAGTTCCCTCCTTCGATTTAAAAACCTAGTTGTTCAACGATTTGATTGGCTACCGCACGAGCACTTTGCTCATCGGTACGAATCGTCAAATCGGCAATTTCTTCGTATAACGGATTGCGTTCAGCGGCTAGACGTTCCAACACCTCTTGTGGTGCCTCTGCCGTTTGCAATAAAGGACGACGTTTATCTCGTTGCGTGCGGGCAACTTGTTTTTCAATTGGAGTCTCTAAATAGACCACAATACCGCGTGCAGATAAACGATTGCGAGTTTCTTTACTCAGCACCGAGCCACCACCAGTCGCTAACACTATGCCTTGCAGCTCAGTGAGATCTTGGATGACATTTTCTTCACGAACGCGAAAACCAGCTTCACCTTCTAAATCGAATACCCAAGCAATGTCTGCACCTGTACGGCGCTCAATTTCCTGATCCGAGTCATAAAACTCAAGGTGTAGCATGTCTGCTAAGTGACGGCCAATTGTGCTTTTACCTGCGCCCATTGGGCCTACAAGGAAGATATTACGTTTTTCTGCCATATGTCGTAATGCTATTCAGCTAACTAAGAGGGTTAATATCAGGACCTAAAAGCTCCCACGAAAATTTGAAGCGCTGAATTATGTCAGCTTTGCGGACCGCAGTGCAAGTGTTTTCGCAGGAGCCCGAGGGCTCCTGCATAGAGGGGATTAACGCTCTTCAGTGATGACCTTCGGTGTCACGAAGATTAGTAGTTCTTTCTTCTCGGTTTTATCCAGTGAGCGACGGAATAACGCACCCATGTAAGGAATATCACCGAATAATGGAACTTTAGAGACGGTATTAATGGTTTGTTGTTGGTAAATGCCACCAAGAACAATCGTTTGACCGTTATCTGCCAGGACTTGTGTACGAATTTCTTGCGTATCGATAGATACTGCATTCCCCGTACCCGTGCTGACCACTTTACCTTCCGTATCCTGCGTCACAATTAAATCAAGGATGATTTTATTGTCTGGCGTCACTTGAGGCGTAACTTCCAAACTCAACACTGCTTTTTTGAACTCAACCGTCGTAGCACCACTGGACGCGGCTTGGGCGTAAGGAATTTCGATACCTTGTTCAATTCGGGCCGACTTCTGATTAGCCGTTGAAATACGCGGCGATGCAACGATCTCGGCTTTGTTCTCTTCTTCTAAAGCACTCAATTCCAAATCAATCAAAGTGCCATCACCTAGCTTAGCAATATGGCCAGCGATGGTACCCCCACCAGTGGCGCGTGACGACGAAGGTAAATTTACATTCCAACGGTCATTCAGTGCTGGGAGTCTGCCAGCAGCTAATTCATTAGCAGCAGCAGCACCACCGGAAATCGCTTTACTCATTTGCTGGTCACTAAAGCCCCAACGAATGCCTAATTCATCAGACACTGTGTCTTTTACCGTAACGATCCGTGCTTCAATCAAGACTTGCTTCACTGGAACGTCAAGTTTGGCCACTAACCGACGCACGTTTTCTATGGCTTTTGCGGTGTCTTTGATCAAGATATTATTCGTACGAACATCAACCGCCACATTACCCCGCTTAGTTACTAAGCTTGAGTCTTTGTTGTTCAATAGTTGTGCGATATCAGAAGCCTTGGCATAGTTCACCGTAATAAACTCGGAGTACAGCGGTTCTAATTCTTCAACTTTATTACGTGCTTCGAGCTCTTTTGCTTCCCGTTGTGCTAATTCTTCCGTCGGCGCAACCATCAGGATGTTGCCATCCATACGCTTATCCAAACCACGGATTTTCAACACGATATCAAGTGCTTGGTCCCATGGCGTACCATCAAGACGTAAGGTGATATTACCTTGAACCGAGTCACTGGTAACCAAGTTGAAGCCGTTAGTATCCGCGATAATTTGCAGTACAGTACGTACCGAAATATCTTGGAAGTTCAAAGACATTGCGCGGCCTTTGTACTCTTTACCTCCAGCCATGAAGCCCGCTGAGGATTCGTCTTTTTCTAAGCTGAGTGTAAAAATGTTATCAACTTGCTGATAGGTGTATGTCATTGCCGTGGTAGGTTCAATAACAATACGGGTCTTGGCGCCTTCTTTAAAGGTTTCAATACCTTTTACCACAGTACCAAAATCCAACACATCCAATTGATAAAGTAACTCATCCAGAATGTCAGTGTTATGAAATTCAACGATCACGCGACCTAATTCTTCACGAACATCGACCGCAGCGGTGTTTTCTTTTAAGAATACCAACACACGACCTTCACCTTTTTCTCCACGGCGGAAGTCAATGGCTTGCACTTTATTGATAAACGTTGGCGCAACGTCTGCTGCCTGACCTACCACGGTATCGGTAGGATTATCAGAAATTTGCAGATAGAAGGTATTGCCTTTGATCCTAGTGCGATAAAGCTTCAGATAATCAAGGTAAACCTGTGTTTTAAAACCTTCTTGCAAGAATTCAGATTTAGCAGTTTTTACACCACCTTTTTCAATCTGCACTTCTGACATTTTTTCTTCAAAGTCTGCTTCACCGAAGGTTAACTCAATTCGAGCTGGTTCGTTGAAAACCTGAATGGCAGGTTCAGACGTCAGGTCTTCATCGAAGATAAACTCGATTTCGGTTTCACCTGTGGACAGTGGGTTATAGCGGATGTCATACAGCAGTGGCACTGCTGCCGCTTGCATTGATGCAAACAGTAATGAACCGCAAATCCACTGCCATACTTTGGATTGTTTCTGGGTTGTTTTAATTGTTTTTTCCATCTTCACTCACACACCTTAGTTGGATGCGACAGCAGCCGGTTCAGCCATCTGTAACAATGTTGTCCGTTCTTTGTAGCAGCCTGCACCGTCAGGAATAAGTTCCTGCAATTCCACTTGATTCGGCTCTACATTGATCACACGCCCATGGAATAACCCAAGGTAGTTATTCTTGGTGACCTTATGTAAGGATTTATCAGACGCTTCAATGAGCGCCCAAAACACATCATCATTACCGAGTGTGCCGCGCATCTTTAAGTTATCCATGGCAAATTTTTCAAGTGGTTCTTTGCGCCGTGTTGGATCCGGGTGCAAACAGTCCTGAACTTGAGAAAACTTTTCCTGAATTGCTTCAGGCCTTGGCATGCTAAAAGGGCTACGTTCGTTGGTCGACTGATAGCTGATATGCTCAAACTCTTTCACTTCCGGTAGTGGCGGAATACTGGGCGGCGTATTTTGTCGAACCGATTCAATAAAAGCCTCTATATCACTACGATCGTCATAACAACCATTTAGAAAAACTACGCTAAAACAAGCGACTAACAAGTGCTTCCGCATTACTTAGTCTCCTTATAGCGGTAAGTCTTGGCAACGACATTAAAGGTTAAACGTTCATCTTTATCCATGGATACCGAGAAGTCATGCAACGATACAATCCGCGGCAACTTGGCAACCTCAGATACAAAGTTACCAAACTGGTGATAATCACCAACCACATCAATTTTAATGGGTAATTCAGTATAGAATTCTTGTTCAACCTCTGGTAACCAATTGATTTTAAGAAAAGTTAAACCACTCGATGTCCCTGCGTAGGTAATGTCGTCAAGTAAACCTGGTGTTTCATGTGTTGCTGGAAGCTGTTTTAACAAGAAAGAGAAGGTTTTTTCCATTTCTTCCATTTGTTGTTTATACAGCTCAAGGTTAACAGCCTGTGCGTATTTCACACGATAGGTATCACGCAGTTCTAACTCTCTCGCTTCTTCACTATCTAGCTGAGTAATTTTGTCACTCACCATCAAGGTATAGCTCAAAAAACCAACCAGCAGCGCCAGCAACAACGCAACAATCCCCTTCGCAGCAATGGGCCAGTTGCCCATCTCAGCGAGGTCTAAGTGCTGAAGTTCTTCCAAGTCAAAATCTTTCATACTCATGGATTAGCTCCTGCTGGGGTTGGCTGATTTGCACTTCCTTGCACAGCTTCGAAGCCTTTGATTCGCACGTTTACTTTGAAATCACTTAATAGCTGTGCTTGGTCTTGGCCTGCCGAAATAAACTCAGGTAAAGGTTCAGCCAGCAGTGACGACTGCTCAATTTCACGGATCATATTCGACAGACGGTTGTTGGACTCACTTTTCCCAACGAGAAGCAGTGATGAACCTTTTTTCTCCAACCCAGACAAATAAACACCACCAGGTACCACTTGCGCAATCTGATCCATGATCTGAGTACCCAAGTTCCGGCTTTGCTGTAGCTGTTCAATCAATTGCATCCGTTTTTGTAAGCTTAATTTCTTACTTTCTAGCTCACGGATCTCCACAATACGCTGTTCAAGAATGTCGATTTTGTCTTTTAGAAACTGATTTCGACTTTCTTGACCACGAATTTTTTCGTCATACAACATACTGGTGCCGAATACAGAAACAAAGCTCAACAACGCAACTGCAGCCAATGCTGTCATAAACTGCGCGTGTTGTTGTTTACGCTGCGCTTCGCGCCAAGGCAATAAGTTTATATATGCCATGTCGAAAAACTCCGTAACGCTAAGCCACAGGCAACCATACACTCGGGCGCAACTTTATTAAGTGCCGTCCGATCAATATGCACAGCGGTGTCCATATTTAAGAATGGGTTTGCAACCACGGTATGAATACCTAACTCTTCGGTTAGTAATTTGTCGATCCCTTCGATCAAAGCACAACCGCCCGACAACAACAGATAATCCACACTGTCACGACCTGATGTTGTTAAATACATCTGGATACCGCGTCGCACTTGCTGTAAAAGCATCGTTTGAAACGGTGCCAACACTTCAAAAGTGTAGTTTGGTGGTAAATCACTGGTGACTTTTGAATGTTCCGCATCTTCGTAGGTTTTACCGTAATACGAGATGATGCTACGGGTGTAATGTTCACCCCCGAACATCTGATCGCGGGTGTATAAGGTCTTATCGCCTTCCACGATGCTAAGTAAAGTCATGGTCGCACCAATGTCAACGACGGCAACCAATTTGTTTTGCGCATCTTCAGGAAGTTGTCGACGACACAATTGTGCAGCACGACTAAGCGCATAGCTTTCAACGTCAACAACTTTCGCCGCAAAACCACCCGCATCTAAGGCGCTCACGCGCGCTTGGACACTCTCGGTACGAGCAGCACTTAACAGTACATTTACTTTGGTTGGATCGTTCGCATTAATATCTAGCTTTTCGAAATCCATACTCACTTCACTTAATGGGTATGGAATTAAGCTGTCTGCTTCCACCTCGATTTGACTGGCCAATTCAGCATCAGTTAATGAGGCATCCATAAAGATGACTTTGCTGATGACTGTAGAACCAGACACTGCGACTGCAGCAAATTTAACTGTTTTAGGAATGCGTTTACGAATTTTACTGATGATGCTTCCCACAGCTTCGATGTCTTGGATCTCTCGATCGTTGATTGCTGCTTTAATCATCGGTTCAATTGCAAAGGCTTCTACTTTATAATGGTTGCCATGCTGACTGAGAAGCACTGCCTTCACTGCATGGGCGCCAATATCAATACCCAGTATTAATGGGTTCTTTGGACGAAACAGGCTTTTTATCATAGCTCCCTGCTGCCGTATCAACATTGTGATTGTTATCAGTTTGATCGTTAGCTTAGTCGTTTTTTAAGCAGAACTAAAGCGCTTTCGCGACTGCTAATAGAAATATACTAGCAGTATAAAATGCTAATTTGGAGTAAAAATTGAGGTTAAACGGTGTCTTGGCTTAAAAAAATATTAATTTTCACTGGAATAAGTGCAATAACCGCTGCAACAGCCGTTTTCACAACATATCTTTACGTAAAAGATGAGTTGCCAAGCGTTGCAACCCTGAAAGATATGCGTTTACAAACACCAATGCGAGTGTTCAGCCAAGACGGTGAATTGATCTCTCAATTTGGGGAAAAACGGCGCATCCCGTTAAAACTGGATGAAATGCCACCATTGCTTATTCAAGCGGTGTTGGCGACTGAAGATGCCCGATTTTACGAACACCCCGGTATTGATGTGATCGGGATCTTCCGGGCCGCGACAGTCGTGGCCAGTACCGGCGATTTTAGTCAAGGTGCCAGCACTATTACGCAACAAGTTGCACGACTGTTTTTCCTTAGTCGTGAGAAAAAAATCATGCGTAAAATTAAAGAAGTTTTTCTTTCGATGCATATCGAGGATTTGCTAACCAAAGACGAAATCCTTGAACTCTACCTCAATGGCATTGAGCTTGGGCAACGTTCATTTGGCGTGGGTGCTGCGGCACAGGTGTATTTTGGTAAAGATATTAAAGAACTCACCTTGTCTGAAATTGCAATTATTGCCGGTTTACCGCAAGCGCCTTCGGTGCTTAACCCTGTCCGCTCCCCCGAGCGCGCCCGCGCACGTCGCAATATCGTCCTTGGTCGCATGTTAACACTAGGTTACATAACACAAGCGCAGTACGACGAAGCCATACAAGCACCTATTCAGTCAAAATTACACGGCGCACAAATAACGGCGTCAGCCCCCTACATCGCCGAAATGGTGCGCAAGGAAGTGGTTGACACCTACGGTGAAGAACTTGCCTATTCTAAAGGTTTTCAGGTATTTACCACGGTAAACTCCAAGCAGCAAGCGGCGGCTTTAAAAGCCCTGCAAGATAATTTACATGCCTATGATGAGCGACACGGCTACCGCGGCCCAATTGCCACACTATGGCAAGCAAAAACAAACACGAACGCAGATGGCACAGTCACTTTTGCCGAAACCGGCCGTTGGGATGACGCTGCCATTTTGGCGCACTTGGAAAAACAAGAAAGCATCGAAAAACTTCTTCCAGCTGTGGTGGTATCGGTACAGTCGAATAATGCCACTGTGATGCTCAGCGGTGGCCGGCGGGTGAATATTGAATGGGATGGGTTAAAGTGGGCCCGCGCTTACATTAGTCACGATCGGCAAGGCAATCCGCCCAAACAAGCGGCCGATGTGTTAAGCCCAGGTATGCAAATTTATATCCGAGACGATGCAGGTAGTTGGCGACTAAGCCAATTGCCACAAGCCAGTAGCGCCTTAGTGGCACTGGATCCAAAAGATGGCGCCGTGCGGGCTCTGGTGGGAGGTTACAGTTTTGCGCTGACGCAGTTTAACCGTGTTACGCAAGCCAACCGGCAAGTAGGGTCAAATATCAAGCCGTTCATCTATTCCGCTGCACTTGCGCATGGTTATACCTTGGCATCCGTGATCAACGATGCGCCAATTCATCAATGGGATGAAAATACCAAGGTCGCGTGGCGCCCCAAAAACTCTCCTGAGGAATATGATGGCCCAATGCGGCTACGTACTGCACTAGCAAAATCGAAAAACGTGGTTTCGATTCGCTTGCTCAGTGGTATCGGTATGGACAATGCTATTAACCACTTAGTCAAATTTGGCTTCCATAAAGCTGATTTGCCTCGCAATCAAACCTTGGCATTAGGCTCAGCCTCCCTGACGCCCATGGAAGTGGCGGCGGGTTATGCGGTATTTGCCAACGGTGGCTATTTGGTCAAGCCCTATATCATTACCAAAATCTTGGATGATGAAAATAATGTGATTTATGAGCACAAACCGGTCTCGGTTTGTGATGATTGCCTTACCCCCGAAGGTGAGCCCAAACCCGATATCACCACAGCGCCACGCGTGATTAGCCCACAAAATGCGTTTTTAGTCGCCGAAGCCATGAAAAGTGCCATTTGGGGCGGCGACGGCTGGCAAGGCACGGCATGGCGACTTAAAGATATGCAGCGTCATGATATTTCAGGCAAAACAGGAACGACCAACGATGTAAAAGATGCCTGGTTCAGTGGTTTCACCCCTGATTTAGTCACTACCTCGTGGGTTGGCTTTGACGACGCGGAGAGCATGCTGGGTAAATCAACCTGGAATGCCAATCTAGGCAACAATCAGTTGGTAGGCTCAGAATCAGGCGCCATGACTGCTATGCCGGCATGGCGAGCACTGATGGAGGTGGCGCTCAAAGATGTGCCTGAATCATTCCCACCGACCCCAGTTGGCGTAGTTTCGGTGCGGATTGATCAGCAGACAGGGTTGCTAAGCCAAGCGACCGATGGCTCTAGTATGTTTGAGTTTTTCGAACAAGGCACTGAGCCAACACAAAGTACGACGCCCGCCAACACCACGACCAATAGTCAGGGTGAACAGCAAGAGATTGATATTTTCTAGTGTGTTGCCGCTGGCATGGCTTGCAAGTGTGCTAGGCGTTTGCAAGCCATAGACCGACAGAGCCCATCCGTAACCGATGGGCTTTTTGTTATGTCAGACGGAGGAGCCATGCTATAAAGTCATGCGCGACGGCACTATGAAGAAGACAAGCTGGCAAACCAATGCTCTGCGTCCGTCAGTGCAGCGCTGACTTGCAGCGGACAAGTCCCGCCTAAGGCGCCGCGTTTGGCCAAGCCAGCCTCTAAGGTTAACGCGGCAAAAACATCGGCATCAATGCCCGGGGCAACCTGCTGCATTTGCGCTAGGGTTAGCGCCTCCAAGGCACAGCCATGTCGGGCCGCCACCAACACCAACGCGCCTGCCATTTCATGCGCATCTCGAAATGGGATGCCTTTTAAAGTCAAATAATCAGCCAAGTCCGTTGCATTGCTATAGCCCAATTCGGCGGCATGGCGGCAACGTTCTTGATTCACACTGACATGAGGTAGCACGGTTGCCAAGATCTGTAAACACTGCTGCCACTGCTGCATTAGGTCAAAAAAGCCTTCTTTATCCTCTTGCATATCCTTGTTATAGGCGAGCGGCAAGCCTTTTAACGTATGCAAAATGGCGACTAAATGCCCCAACACGCGCCCACTTTTCCCGCGCAGTAATTCAAACACATCCGGATTTTTTTTCTGTGGCATCAGCGATGAACCACTGGCAATGGCATCACTAAGTTTAAAAAAGCCAGCCTCACCGGAGCAGAAAAAAATCACATCCTCAGCCAAGCGCGATAAATGTGTCATACAAAGGCTGGCTGCCGCAGATAACTCCACCACATAATCGCGATCGGCAACCGCATCTAAACTATTGCGAGCAGCCGCACGAAAGCCAAGCGACACGGCTAATTGTTGTCGATCCACCATCACCCCAGTTCCCGCCAACGCGCCTGAACCTAACGGACACTCATCCATCCGTCTTATGGCATCCTCGAGGCGCGATAAATCACGCCGCAGCATTTCAACATAAGCCAATGCCCAATGACTCACCAGCACCGGCTGTGCCCGTTGTAAGTGCGTATAACCCGGCATCACCGCGCCCAACTGCTGCCGTGCAAATGTGAGCAAGGCACCAATCGCCGCCATGAGATCTTGGGCAACGGCATGCGCTTGCTGTCGACTCCATAACCGTAGATCGGTGGCCACCAGATCGTTACGACTGCGACCTGTGTGTAGTTTTTTCGCTAAGCTACCAAGTTTTTCGCCTAATTTGCTTTCGACCCAACTATGAATGTCTTCTTCTTGGGTTTGGAGCGGTAGCTTTGGATTGGTTTGCAATGCGAGCGCGAGATCCGCCAGTGCTTCATCCATGTGCGATGCTTCTGTGGCAGTTAACATGCCCGCACTCGCGAGCGCTTGAGCCCAGGCGCGGGACGCTGCGATATCTTGTTGCGCTAATCGATAGTCAAATTGTAGCGAGTCATTAAATTGCGTAAATGCCTCTAAACTGGCTTCAGTAAATCGCCCGCCCCACATCGCCATGGCGATACTCCTTTGTCAAATACATGAAAATCAGCGCATGGCTCGCATGCGCGTGTTGTGTCTTACTTTTGCTGTAATGCCCGGATCCGACTTGGCAAGCTGTATAAGCGGATAAAACCAGCTGCATCTTTTTGGTTGTAAACTTCATCGCCTTCAAAAGTGGCAAAGGCTTCTGAATATAAACTGTGCGGAGAGCGACGCTTGGCCACCGAAACATTACCTTTGTACAACTTCAATACCACATCACCGGTTAAATTTACCGCTAACGCATTGCTTGCGGCCAATAGCGCCTCTTTTAATGGGGTAAACCAGCGCCCGTCGTATACCAATTGCGCCAACTCAAGGCCGATTTCTTCACGATATCGTAGCGATGTTCTATCGTATACCAAGGATTCTAACGCCCGGAGCGCTGCGACAATCATTGTGCCGCCAGGTGTCTCGTAGCAGCCCCGTGATTTCATCCCGACCAACCGGTTTTCCACAATATCAATCCGCCCGACCCCATGGGCGGAACCTAGTGCATTGAGCTGTAAAATCGCACTCACACCATCTACTGCGACATCATTGATCGCGGTTAATTCACCGGCGTTAAAACTCAAGGTAACATACGCAGGCGTATCTGGCGCTTGTTCAGCATCCACCGTCCACATCCATACCTGTGATGATGGCTCATTCCACGGATCTTCCAGTTCGCCGCCTTCGTGCGAAATGTGGAATAAATTGGCATCGCGGCTATAAATTTTGGTGGCCGATGCGGTGGTCGGTACATTTTTTTCCGCCAAATAATTCAGCAGCGATTGACGCGAATCAAACTCCCATTCACGCCATGGTGCTATGACTTTGAGCTGCGGCGCTAGGGCGGCGAACGCCCCTTCAAACCGCACTTGATCATTGCCTTTGCCCGTACACCCGTGGCATAGCGCATCCGCCCCTAATTTCAGCGCCAACTCCACTTGGGCGCGAGCAATAATGGGCCGCGCCATGGACGTACCTAGTAGGTACTGGCCTTCATACACTGCCCCCGCTTTTAACGTGGGATAAATAACCTCATTTACAAATTTCTGTTTTAAATCAACAATATAACAGCTGCCTGCACCTGAGTTTAATGCTTTTTGTTCAACGCCTGCTAACTCATCCTCGCCCTGTCCCACATCCGCCACAAAGGCAATCACTTCGCAGGCATAGTTGTCTTTTAACCAAGGCACAATGGCCGAGGTATCGAGACCACCGGAATAAGCCAACACCACTTTTTTAATATCTTGTTTTTTCGTAACCATGATTAACCTCAAGAAAAAATACTGACAAATACCGCGTTTTGTACATGCATACGATTTTCTGCCTGCTGCAGAACCAACGATGCCTCACTGTCCAATACCTCGCTGGTGACTTCTTGCTCACGATGCGCCGGCAAACAGTGCATGAAATAATTCACCCCCAATCGATGCATCAAGCTGGTGTTAATTTGATAAGGGGCAAACAATTGCTGAATTTTGGCTGGATCCGTGGTATTACCCATCGACATCCAGGTATCGGTATAGATGGCATCAGCCCCTGCAGCCGCACTCACATGCTGACTTAACTGCAGTTTTGCGCCACTTTGTGCCGCCAGTGCTTGTGCCTTTAATAGCACATGCGCATCGGGTCCAAAGCCGGGTGGAGTGACCACAGTTAACGTCATGCCCATGATGGCCGCACCGAGCATCAACGAATGACAAACATTATTACCATCACCGATAAATGCGAGATGCACCTGGCGAAGATCGCCAAACTGTTCGGTTAATGTCAGTAAATCGGCCAGTGCCTGACAAGGATGATAGAGGTCGGACAGCGCATTGATGACCGGTTTTTTACTCGCCGCCGCCAGCTCGATTAAGGTCTTTTGCGAATAGACGCGCGCCACAATCGCATCGGTCCAGCACGCCAGATTGCTGCCAAAGTCTGCAACAGATTCGCGAACGCCCAAGGCGCCATTTTGCTGATCCAAATATACGCTGTGGCCACCGAGTTTATGGATGCCAACATCGAAGCTAACGCGGGTTCGAAGGGATGGTTTTTCAAATAACAACGCAATAGATTTGCCTTTGAGGTGCTGGCTGTACGCTGCCGGTTGCTGTTTGATGGTCTGCGCAAGGGTTAACAAACCCGTCAGTTGTGATTGGGATAAATCAGCTAAACATAACAGCTGGTTAATCTTTTGCATAAGTCACACGTTCTAGCCGCCATGGCGGCTTCCTTTATTGGAGAAACCCCAAGCCTGCCCCAGTGACTGGAGCAGTCAGGGGATCAGAACATGAATGGTTTCGAGCCTTTGCTTAGTTGTGGATACAAGTGCCCACATCCTGTTGTTGCATTAACGCTAATAAATCTTGCGGTTGTTGCCAGCCCGCCACCACGATACTTCGTCGCAGTGCGGCGGCGGTTTCTAAAGCCGCATCTAACTTCACCTTCATTCCACCTTTAATCACACCATCAGCGACCAGCTGCTGCGCCTGTGCCGGCGTTAAATGCGCGATGCGCTGACCTTGACCATCCAAAATACCTGGTACATCGGTCAGTAAAACCAACTCACCCTGCACCAATTGGCAAATCGCTGCTGCGGCTAAATCTGCGTTCACGTTGAGTAAATCACCTTGCGCACTTTGCCCAATCGAACTAAACACGGGCACAAAATCAGCTGCGAGCAATTGCTTGATTAACGTGGCATCTAGCGGACGGGCAATACCGACATTGCCCAAGCTCGCATGTTTTTCAAACGCTAAACTGCGGCCCGCCGCCAAGGTTAATCCGACCGCATTTAAGCCTTGCAGCTGAGCAGCGGCGACCATTTGCGCATTGACGGCACCGGCAAGCGCTCCCACGATGACCGGCATCTGCTCGGCGGGAGATACACGCTGGCCATCAATTTTTTCGGTGACAAACCCAAAGGTATCTAACCAGCGATCAACTTGATCGCCACCGCCATGCACCAGAATTACCGGCCGCGCCTTGGCAATTTGCGCCACAACAGCCAATAGATCGGCCAGCGCTTGCTCACTCTGCAGTAAGCGCCCGCCCATTTTTAAGACCAGTGGCAAAGCCTGGGTTGAGGTTGAAATGGTATTAGTCACTTAAACCTCCAAATAAACCAGCCGTTTCTGGCACACCAAATTTGACATTTGCTGCCTGCATCGCCTGCGCGGCAGCGCCTTTGAGTAAGTTATCGATGGCAGAGACCACCACCAACTGCTCACCATCTTGTTGCCAAAACAGATCACAAAATGGTGAATGTTCGACATCGGCGACATTCGGGCTACTGCTGGCAAAGCGGATCAATGGTTTGCCAGCATACGCCTGCTCAAATGCGGCCTTCACTTGAGCTGCATCAACTCCGGCTTTTAACGTCACCACCGAGGTTGCCAGAATGCCACGTTTAAAATTGCCTAAATGCGGGGTGAACACGACTTTACGCTGTAAATTTTGCTCTATCTCTGGACGATGCCGATGCTTGAAAAAACCATATGCATTAAGCCCAACTTCACAAAACGATGTGGTTAATGCTGCCTTACGCCCGGCGCCAGACACACCGCTGGTGGCATTAATTACCGGAATACAATCATCAGTTACCAAACCTGCGGCCAATAATGGCATCAGCGCTAAACTACATGCGGTTGGATAACAGCCAGGCACAGCAATTAAATCGGGTAGCGGTTGCTGCTGCCACTCCATCAAGGCGTATTGCGCCTGCGCCAACAACGCTGGGTGTTGATGGCTGTAACCATAATACTGCGGATATAAATCTGGATTTTTCAGCCGAAACGCACCTGATAAATCAACGACAACAATACCTTTGGCAAGTAACAATGGTGTGACAGCTTCGCTGGCTTCATGCGGTAAGGCTAAAAACGCGACATCAACCTGACCTGCGATCACCTCTATTTCCGCATCTGTCCATGGCTGTACTTGGATGTCCACCAAACCACGTAACCGCGGGTACAGCTGCGCCATGGGCTCAGGTTGCCGCCCAGCCGATGCATAGGCATGCGTTAAAACAAAGTACGGGTTACGCGTTAGCAAAATGCAAAGCTCTGCACCGCTATACCCTGCGGCACCTAGTACCGCACTACGAATTTGAGTCACAGGTGAAACCATAGTTGACATCGACGCTCAGTCTCCAAAAGCACAAAGAGGACCCTCTGCCTACGCAATAGAGCCAGTGTAAAGTGTTCATCATGCACAATCAAGAATTATTATGCTGTTTTTTTGAATTTTTATCGAAATAAAATCCAGCTATTCGCTACAAAATTTTTGCGCCGGCATTGTGCGACAAGCCAGCCACAAATGCCAGTATAGTTATAAATTGTTCGACGGCTGCGGGAAAAGCACTGGGTAAGCACTATTGCATAGATACGCAGGGTATGGAGGACTAGCAACCACGTCGGCCATAATGATAAACCCAATGGATTCTGACCAGGCGTGCGTCATATGTTTTGATAAATGGTGCCGTGACGGTGCTGCGCGACGTTTTCCGCTCCCTGCGCGCCGCCTCGTCGACAGTTCAAGGCAATCCGCAACACCTTAGCCGTTACTATCCGGTTTGCTTGGGGGGCGCTGTATGAAAGACGAAAGAACCGGCTCAACCCGCGTGCGTTCAACCGCATCTGAGCCAATGCTATCTGCGGCAGCGATATGGGGTTCATCCCTGCTGGCGTGGCTGAGGTTCGGCTGCACAAGATGCAGCGCAGTGGACCATGATTCAGTCACCGCTGTCTGAGAAAGATCGGGCATCGTCGGGTCGGCATAAGCCTGATGAAATTCAGAAACATCAAGGGTGCCCGTATGCAGGGGAGCAGCATCTGTCACCTTGCTTTTTTTCGGTAGCAGCGCTAGGGCATCGGCCAAGGTTGGGTAAAAACTCAGAACAGTATCAATCGGCTGTACCTTGGCGCGGGCTAGAGTTCGCAACACATTAAACTGCAGATCTACAAGCATGAGGTGGCATTGCTGTTCAGCACAGTTCTGCACGAGTTTATCCAATGCCGCCAACCCACCAGCATCTAACAGTGGCACACCATCCATCAAGATAACCACGCTATGCTGGTCTTTACACTGCACAGCGAGCTCGGCAAACACGCGATCCGCAGCGGCAAAAAATAGCGGGCCACTGATGCGAAACACTTTATGACCATCGGCTAATTTTTCCGGGACCAGCTTGTGACTTTCGCTAACATCACTCACTTTGGTCATCTCGGCCACTTCTTTTACAAACAATAGGGCGGCGATAATAATGCCGCTGGTGATGGCAATCACCATATCAAATACCACGGTGAAGGCCGCGCACACCAGAAAGACCAGCACATCACTGCGCGGTGCCGTATTGATCAAGTGCAAGGCTTTGGGGGCCTCACTCATATTCCACGCCACCATCACCAATAATGCCGCCATCGCCGGCATCGGCACATACGCCAGCACAGGCGCTAACATAAACAAGGCCAGCAACACCACCAACGCATGGGTCATCGCGGCAAGCGGCGACTGAGCACCGGCGCGAACATTGGCCGCAGAGCGGGCAATGGCGGCGGTTGCGGTAAACCCACCAAAAAATGGCGCCACCATATTACCAATGCCCTGCCCGAGCAATTCACTATTGGCGCTATGTCGACGCCCAGTCATTTGATCCAAGATCACGGCACATAACAGTGATTCAATCGCACCTAACATCGCCATGGCAAAAGCTGCGGCTAACAAATCTTTCACCACTTGAGAATTCCATTGCAATGGCGAACCATCCGCCGCGGGCTGCAGCCATGGCCACTGCCAACTCGGCAAAAGATTCGGGATCCCGGCCATGGTGATGCCATCCGCACTGATGTACTGAAAACGGCTGCCGATGGTATCCACCGGCCATTGCCACCACTGCAATAACCATGCAACGAACGTTCCGGCGAGAATGGCCGGCAAATGCGGCGGAATGGGGGTTTTTAAACGTGGCCAGCGCACCATCACCAGCAAGGTGATCGCGGCCACCAACATACTCGGCCAATGCGCGGTGTCGGCGGCTATCATCAGTTGATGTAGTTTTTCGATGTAATGTTCAGGGTTATGACTGAGCTGGAGGCCAAAAATATCTTTGAGTTGCAGGGTCGCAATCACAATGGCGATCCCCACGGTAAACCCCAGCGTGACGGACTCTGGCATGTATTGAATAAACCGGCCCAAACGAAGCAGCGCCATCCCTACCAATAAACAACCTGATAACACTGTCGCGATCAATAATCCCGCCAGCCCATATTGCTGGACAACTGGCACCAACACAACAATAAACGCCGCGGTAGGTCCGGAGATACTAAAACGAGAACCACCGGTTAGCGGAATTAAAAACCCGGCAATGATCGCGGTATAAAGTCCATATTGTGGTGGTAAGCCCACCGCAATCGCCAACGCCATTGCTAATGGAATTGAAATGATGCCCACCGTTAAACCAGCCAACAAATCCTGCCGCAACTGCGCGACGCTGTAGCCTTCTTTGGCTGTTTCTCGCAGCGCAAAACCGATCTTTAACGAAAACAAATGGGATCGATGCGGCATACTAGGGCTCCATCATAAATCTATGGGTTAAGGACTGGCAGGTCGTTACGTCAACATGGATGATGAAAATGCGTAATCGTTGCTGCGACAAAACTCACGCATATTATCGTGACTTTTGATGCGAAAGAACGACGCGAGCACCAGCGAAAACATCCTGACCGAGCGCCTGACGAGTAGCCTATCGTTCCGACCAACGCTGCACCGCATGCAGCCAACGCCATCGTTCGGGGGTAAGCAGTAGCATCCAGCACAACAGATGTAACGATAGACTAAAAATGGTATTAAAAAGTCCTGAATGACGATAAAACCAAGGCACGCTGTCTTGATAAAGACTGGCATCGGCGTAGTACAACATCACCTCCGCCGCCATGAGAAAATTATATAACGACGAACAGGCCAGTAAAATGGCCATTAAAAACACCTGCGGTAACTCAGGCACAGGCAGTGCAACACGACACCACCGCAGCAGGATATGCGCACGATAGAAATTTGCCAGCATAAAGGCCAAACCTAAGTCCAACGCCGATACCGCTAACAAGTAAAACAAGGTAAATGAATCCGATACAAAATACAGCAGAATAAATTCAAGGATTTTGAGCAGCAGTATAATAACAATCGCTGGCAGCAAATGTTGGCGCCGGCCACGCAGCAACGCGATACAAAGCAAAGAACATAACGATATAGCCACTGGCCAATAAGGTTCGAATCGCAAATAAAACAAAGCCGTGAGTGACATCACACACAATAACACGCTCAGGATGTCTTTCACGGCAAATGATTTTGGCACTAAATTACTCTAGGCTGTGAGATTAAATTTGGGTGGCCATGGCGGTCGATAGGCGCCACTGACATTCAGCTCTGGAGAGCCACCACCTAAGGTTTCCAGCGCCGCCGCCGAGATCTGAACGGTATCGACTGCACTGGGCTGCACGGCTGCGGCACGTGGTGCTGCGACGGTTTTGTCGCCTAGCACTGACGCTTGCATCACGCCTGATTGTGCATTGATTTGCATGTTGAGTAAACCCCTAATTTGTAACGATATTTATTGTTATGTATCACCTTGTGATTGATCGTCAATATTCTGTCATCTGACGAAAATCATGGAGTGACCTTAGGAACATGCAGGGTTTGTGCCAAAAATAACAACAGGCAATCCATCCTGACGATCACGATAAGTGCTCAAAGACATCGACACAGTTCCGTGGGCTCTCCGGGTCTATACGCTGAACAAGCCGCTTTACCATTCCACGGTGCAACGGGAACATCAGCTTGGGTTAGAGCACGGCGAGGCCCTGAAGCAAACCGTGAAGCAAACCGCAAACGACTGCGACATTTTGTCGCACCTGATTGCGTTAAACGACAAAGCAAGCTGCATGATTTTTACGATAGAATAGTATTTTTACATCGGTGTTCGTTTGAAGCTCGCATCCAGTTGTATGCCAGCCTACTCGCGCCTATCGCTATCGATTTATCGAACCGGTTGCACCGTAAGGGCTTCGGCGATTGTGATGGATGACGCTGCGCTTCTAAAGCTTTACCCTGATGTGATTTGTCTCGTCTGAGTTCGTGGTATCGCTATGTTTGAAAGGTCCGCGTTCCAAGGACGCATTACAAGGCAGCTGACGTGCACTTATGAATCATAACTCAACCGCAACACCCGCCACGTGGCGACAATTGCAGCAATTTCGCTGGGGTCTCATCTTTACTGGCATGCTGACCGCCATGGTTGGCCTTAGTATGCATAGCGCACAATCAGACGGCCGCGCCCTGTTGGTATTGTTGATATTGCATATAGTGAGTAATGTCGCGATCTCGCATTGGCCATGGGGGCGACAAGCGCCACTGCGTTTGGTGTCCATCCTGCTCATCATTGATACATTATTGCTCCTTGGGATCTTGCTGGTCAGTGGTGGGGCCAATAACGGTTTTGTTGCCTTACTGCTGTTGCCGGTGGCGGTATCCGCAATGCTACTACCCAGTCGGTTTGCCTATGCGTTTGCCGCATTAGCTATAGCCAGCTATGCCCTATTGCTTGAAAGCAGTAATACGGATGTTTCCCCGTCCATCCATCAGCATCATATGTCACATCCGATGCACCAAGAGATGCAAAAAGACACGCTAGCCACGGATAACCACCATAGCGCGCAGCAAATGCAGCAACATTTATGGCAAATGGGTTGGGCTTTTGCGGTCTCCGCCGGCTTAATCGCATGGTTTATTAGTCGTCAGGCTCGGCAAATTAGGCTGCAAGCTGCACAGTTAAATCAATGGCAACAACAGCAGCTCCAGCAAGAACAGCTGCTCGCGATTGCGACCTATGGTGCCAATGCCGCGCACGATCTCGCCACGCCATTACAACATTTAACGCTACTGGCGGATGAACTCGCGGAAGATAAACCACAGGATGAACGTTATCATGAGCTGATGCAGCAAGTGCAGCGATGCCAGCACATTGTGCAAGGACTGCGTCAACAAGCCCAGTCCATCCGGCAAGGCCAACGCAGTCAAGATGCCTGGCTATGTACCGAACAAGTGCTACAACTTTGGTTAGTCAGCCGACCGGACATCAGCATCGCGATCCAGCGTCAGCGAGATGATTCTCAATGTCAAATTTCTGACGCAATGGCATGGACCAGTGCTTTATTTCAAATCTTGGATAATGCCGCCGATGCGAGTTTGGCGTGCGCCGAACCGCGTTTAGAAGTCAAAATACAATTGCATGCGGCCACACTTCAACTGCAGATCCGTGATTATGGACCAGGTTTAAGTGCACAGCAGTTAGCAGAGCTTGGCAAGGTACCGCAGCACAGTGATGATGGCCTTGGTTTAGGGCAGTGGTTAGCACAGG